>Ga0307512_10001057_pt1 | contig 40199 bp, 34 predicted proteins | sample 14_EM_MG_FD_200267 | JGI IMG/M metagenome (GOLD analysis project Ga0307512, IMG submission 200267) | Populus trichocarpa ectomycorrhiza microbial communities from riparian zone in the Pacific Northwest, United States - 14_EM | ecosystem: Host-associated > Plants > Roots > Unclassified | place...
TATCGTGTAACGAGACATGTCGCATCGACATAAGGTCGATCGATGACTAATGGTGCTAACTACAAAAGAGGCAAGTTACATCATAGTCCTTGGCATAGTGATATCCGTACTTCCAATCAGCTCAACATAAAGTACTTACTGAAGACAATAATAATATGACAATGTTGACAAATAATTATAACACTGACTGATACATAAATACCAACAGATCAATGCAATGTAAACTAATTGACATTACCCAATGTGAATCAAAGACACTAATTGATTAACACAATCCCAATTGATTGACATGAGAGCAAAAAATTCACTTGATACGATGTATTCAGCATAAGCCATAGCAGTATGTGATGTCGAGCATGATTACCGCCAGGACTAATACCTCAGTGTGGAAAGTGCAGGTCTGTGGAAGTAATAGTTGAGCATAATACTGTGTAGTCAAACGTAGCGACAATGGATGCTATAAGTGGAAATTGGAATGCTCATGACAGAATGAAGGCCAGTGGACAAAGATTTTGAACCGTTTTGATGTGAAAAGATTGCATTTAAATGCCATAGAACATAGAAGTACATGTGATACATATAAGGCTGCTAACATCTTTTGCCAATATATATTCACTTGCCTTTGAAAATAGACTATATATAATTTGCACCATATACTTAGCCTAAGAATACTTCCTAAGCAAGATGATCCACAATTGGCTTCTGTGCTCTGTTAGTCTTGCTTTACTCACTTGCCCTGGCTACCCTAACAGGATTGTCTTGCTATACTTGCATAAAGTACCCTGTGTCACCTTTTTTATTATTTCCATGAGTATAACCACCTTGACAATTGACACTGGGATAATGTGCAGCTAATAGTGAAGCTATTTCTGAAAGTATAATGCATACAATATTTGACAAGTGGCACTATGAGGTCATATGGACATGTGCATTGACTAGACTACTTCAATACACATGCAATAATATGTACTTGACAATGTATTGTATACAATTAACTCAAAATCAAGCTTCCAAATGCATTTCTTTGCATGCTCCAATGTATAGTCTAAATTACAAACCTGAATGCACTTTACCTTATACTCCCAGTCTACTTGCCTGTTAGCTCCCAAGTCAGCTCTCAAGATACTGCCCAGTATACCTCTGCATATGCTCTCACTTACACCCTTTATTATACTTCCAAGTATACCCTTAAGTAGACTCTCAAGTATATTCCCAAGTACTCTCAGAAGTAATGTCATAATATCTTCTCAAGTATGCTACCATTTGCACTCAATGGTATACTCCCAGCCCACTAAACTCTATACTCCCAAGCACACTCTCCATTGTACTCTCATAGATACTGCTGAGAAAGCTTTCAAGCATACCCCAATTGCACTCAGTGGTACACTCCCAGTATACCTAGCTCTATACTTCCAAGTAAACTCTCAAAATGCAAGACAATTCCAATCTCACTAAGCTATATACTCCCTGGATTTGTTCTCCATAGTTGATCCAGAGACTTGCTGGGAAGCTGGCACCAGCCAAAGGACAGTATAAGGCATGTAGCGTATAGCAGCCAGTATTTTGGAAGTAGAGTACACCTTGTGGTGCATACTATATAGCAAGTAATATGTAACAGGCGGCATGTGGTGGCCAAAATGATAATATCAGTAAATATCATAGTTTGAACTTTAACTTTAGTATGGCCACCATGACAAGATCTCAGAATCCCTTATACTGATAATATCAACAGCGGCAGCTGTAGAGTCTGCATGAAAGTAAAATAATTGGATCTTGGAACAGTATATCTCAAACTGAGATTTTCCAGCTCAATTTGCTGCCTGCTTTCCCCTAAATGTAGACATCTTTAGGTAATTCGGTCCCTGGTTAATGCTGATAATGGCAATGGCTGTGGCAATGGCAATGGTATTAGTAATCATATTGTTGATGCTAGTCATAGTACCAGAAGTACTTATACAAGTGGGTTGGCTTCGTCAACTTGAGTGTCAAAGCTTTTACACAATATGAGCCATATATGTGTCTAATGTGCAAACCACAATGGATGTTTATGTGCGAATAGCTTCTTAGTGAAATCTTCCCTCCTGCATTAGTATAACGCATGTATTGATTTCTTCGATTCATTGATTTCTATTGTAGGCACGTACGCTGTTTATCCAGTAAGTTTGCAAGCACACTCTCCAGCCAACTCAGCAATACTGGGTACCTTGCTTGTTTACCAGCGGTTTGTTCAGCCAGTAGAAACAGGTATTGAACCAATCTTCAGCAACAAGCTATATATAGTTTGATAGATCTACATTCTTTGTTGTTAGGATTAAATATAGATAATTATATACTGCACATTTCACAGGGGTCCACAGGAAGCTTGCAAGGAGCCATCCATATATATATAAGTATACAGCATTACACTAAGTCAATTTGCACTTTTGCCAATAACTTTACACAATATTCAAGGTTATAAACATGTAGTTATCATGTAGGATTCAATATAAAGTTTGATATACCATTACTATTACTAGTAAACTTACCCTATCCCCAGTATATAATTTTTATTTATTATATACAGTTTTTTACAGCATGAGAACTAGCACAATAGCAAAAATTAAAACAAGATACTTGTTGCAGTGTAACCAAACCATAAACAACTTTCCTACCTCAGATGAATAGTGACTACCATTGCAGCGACTGCTCCAGCTGGTCACTTCCCTGGAGAGCGACTAGCCATGTAGTAGATCGAGAGTAAATAATATACAAACTGGACAATTCATATACAGATGCATTGGGGTGGGTAGATAGGTACTGCACTTGCAACTGATCTGATGCCTGCTGTTCTTTATCTGTTATATATCTCCTTCTCTGCTGCATTCTACTTCTGCTATCATTCAAGTTCAAACTCAAGCTCTGGCTAAAAGCAGACAGGAGATACTCAATTTTAAATTACTTATATTCAATAGCGGGGTAAATCCTTCTTCAGAACTACTATTATCTATACATAACATCTGCTGTTGCATGTGCTCTTTAGCCACCCAAATTCTGATTTGTGATTGAATTGCTATACATAGTGCTACTGAGAATTATAACCAAAAATATCGCCATATTTTCAACATTTCCACTGCAACTTGTTAGAAATTGAACCAATTACAAATATGGGACTAGGAGGTGAAAGGTATATAACACTATACATTTCACATATAGATCATATCAGAATATGGTGAGAACTCAAAAACTTAACTTGAGCTAAAATTGTAAGCTTGTAAAGGTAAGTTTTTAGCATGGAAACTAAACTAAAAACAATAGTCTAGATTTTCCATGTGGAAAAACAAATTGCCAAGATTCTGTCACTATTGTAACTGTAATCTAAACCTGTAAAATGCATCTCTGACTAAACTAATAATATTGTTAAAGTATAGCCAAAGTAGTATTTCAAACATTGTTGCAATATTTGTGAAAATCGCAATATTATTACAAACAATATGGCAAATACTCAACCTGTAGTAATTGAGTATATGAGGGGTAAAAGCGCATAATTATATGCGTTATATTTATAAAGTTATGGGTCATTGTAACAGTTGCATTACCATGCTTAGATCTAGTTATTAAAATAAACTACCCAAACTCAGTAGATTTATAGATGACTGCAAGTTCAATTATTTCCATGCATACTATGACAGGTATTTTTGGGTATATAATTATCCAATATTGTTATACTGGAGGATAATTAAAAGTATTTGACCACCCTACTTTGGTATGGGCATTTTATACAGTGTGTGTCAATTTATCATACTTTGTACAATTAAGGATAATAATATAGATTATATTTTATTAAGCTGTTATAATAGTGGCTATCAATGATTTTTTAAGCTATGTCTTATAAGTAGTAGTGATAGATTTGACCACTCTGTAGAATTAGAGTATATAGTTATATAATCACAAAAAGAGTATTACAAATATATACTCTATAGCAATTGAATACAATATACAACTTCAAACCACATACAGTTACCTGCTCAGAAGCTACTCAATGTGATTTCCAGTATGACAACCATACATTGAGACCCAGGCCAGTTCAGATCTTTATCAATGTATAGTCTCAAATCACTAACTATCATTAATATGCAGTACATATTACCATACTATGTGGAATTACAGTATGGTATCTTGTATAACAGAAGCAGCCAAAAGCCACAGAGCAGATAACACTTGATCCAACTCTAGTAAATATTATTAAGAATAACAAATCAATTGATAGAAAGAAGAACTTATATACACATATGGCAACATATACATAGAAAGAGTTTCTAATATACATTTGAAAACTCAGTGGTATAGTATACTATAGGAATGTTAATAGTATCAATGGAGGTCCAATACTCAGGTTAAGGATACTAATATTTAATACTCAGCTCTGAATACACATTCCCTTGCTGTTCCTGGTAATTGTGTCCTCTTATATTGTTGATATTCTAAATGATATTATCCCCTATCAGGGTAGTAAAGAATTAGCAAGAATTAACCACAATGAAACAACTATTTCATGCAAGTAATGATACATATCTACAAGTTACACAAACAAAAGATACTGCATAGTATTAAAACTCTTCTAATATGCTTCTGTGAATTTCCAGCTCCAGTGGCAGATAATATAACTGTATGCTGTGATTAGTTCAAGCTGGCTATGATTCACTAAATCGATATAGTTTAGAGACATAAAGATGAGAAGAAGAGTAACAACAAACTATCACAACGGGTGCATATTTCTTTCGATGTATCAAAATCACTACCTGCAAACCTGCTCAGCATTTTGTATACGAAATTTAGACTTGTGAATAGTTACAGGAATATAACATTGCCGTGTTTAGGAATAGTAGTCTTAGTGAAATTATCAATCAGAATTGAGATCTCACCTCAACTGTGTCACAATAGTCATTATTGAAGTTGTGATATCAATATTTTCTATTATAGGCAATTTATAATAATCTCCAATCAATATAGTAAGCTTCTCATAAAATTGTTATTCTTAACATATATATTGCAGCATACTTATGCAGTAACTCTCCCAAGGTCTGTTATTCTTTGAAATCCATGTGTTGTGTATGAAACTATCTTTCGTTGAATGGGAAATTACATAGTATCCATTGTTTGATATTTCAATCTCTCGCAGTTCAGGCCAACTGGAGGTATATGCCTTTTTCAAATACATGTATGCCTGTGTTTGGCCTCATGGGTACACCTGTGGTATGGATAGGAATTGCTTTGCAAATATGGATACGAGTGATAGTAGATGAACATGTATAGGTCAGATTATCACTAGAGATCTAAGACATGTGGGGAGTTAAGTATAATGTATAGCCGTTACCCAGCCCGGATCATGTGCTGGCATTACATCATACCCTTGCTGAGTTGCAGACCTCCTGGGTTACTTAAACTGCACAAGGGAAATGAAAAGGAAAGCTTCATATAATCATCCAGTGTATACACTTGTACAACTCAAAAGTCCTGCTACCGATCAGCACCATATGGTACCCTTTCAGCGGATCCAGTGCACAGGGAAACTGCACCACCACTTGGCTGGGATCTGGAGGTGGTTGAAACCCAAGCTGAAGTCATTTGTACTGGGCCGGAATTGACAGAATTGCAGATGTATAGAGCAGACAACAACAGGGAAACAAGGAATAAAACAGTCATCCTACGTACACAATCATAGAAACCCATATGTCCCACAACTGATCTGTATCGCTCAGGGTAACCTTTCGTTGGATCCAGTGGACAAACAAATTCCATTTTCAGTGGCAGGTGGCAAAAACCCAAGCCAATCTCATTTATACCAGGCTAGGATCAGAAGAAGTAATGCAATATGGAGAGAGGAAGGGAAGAGAAAAACCAGCAGAAAGGAAAACACAAATGGTTTTTTTCCTACAGTCCCAAGTTCTGAAACTCTATTGACCCATTTCCTCCACTACTGAGTCTTGGACCTCGCTTCTTCCATCTCGCCACTTCTGAATGAATGCTGCATCCAACCTGCCATCTAGCACCGCACTCGTAGCTCATACCATCTCAGCACAGGATCTTCTCGGAATAGTCAGGGTGGTAGCACTGCCACTCATGAGCTGGTATTCACAGGAGCTTCCGCTGCCAGCATCAGTGAGAGGCATCAATCAAATACTTCAATTGTAACGGGTGTTGTCAAATCACATTGATCAACACAGAACCAGTGAGTCTTTCTACAGATTGTTGTACTTACCAGATTCAGATCCGCTAGTGCTCTCTTGAGCCATCATGCGATCCATCCACGGGTGCAGGAGAGGATATAATGCAACCTGTCATCATCGGTACTGGAAGATGCTGCCTGACTAGTTAATCATCTTTGGAAGTTCGGTTCCATGACCTTCCAGTTCACTCCATGGTTGCAATCTGGATGGATTGTTGAAGAAGAATATTAGTTGATTTCTTGGTACATTTGTAGGTGCATGTCTTGGCGGACTGCCTCCAGGGGACCTTTTCATTTGTCTGTAGGACTTGACTGGTCTGGCAGGGCGAGCTCTCCATTTGTGAATATTGGTTGCTCTGTCAACGGGGAGTGAATCATATCTTCTGTCAAGTGCCATCGTGGCTCGGTAGCAGTGTAACTTGGATCTCTCAATTGATATTGGCAGTTATTGTTGATTTAGAATTGGAATTGTAATCTCTCTGATGCAACATCTTATTCGATTCAGACTATCATCCTTCAGGTTCGGTCATCCTTCTCCATCACCCACTGTTCAGTGACTACCCTGCCTTGCTCTGCCTGTTGGGTTGCCATAGTATGTGACGTCCCATTGTACTCAATTTCGACTTCTTTTGAAAGGCTATGCCTTGTTATAACTTGTTCTGCCTGTTGAATTACTGTGGAATCAGGCGTCCCAATGCACTCAATCTCGATGTTATGGCAATGGTGTGGCAGGAAGATTCATTCCCCACCTTGACTGCCACTCAGCTTGGCAGAGAGATGCTGGTGGAGGGCGTATGGGGATACATTGATAATGGTGATGGGCTGAATGATGGCAAGTGTACAGAGGTACAGGGATAAGGGAGATGTGCTGAGTAACAGAAGTATATGAAGAATGAGGGGTAACAGAGACGGACTGAGCAACAGTGAGTATATATTTGGGAGACCCCGGGGTAGATAGACATTATCTCACCTTATCAGTCAAAGACATACACACTGTATCTTTCCCAGCTTTTGGTCTGACTTGCTCTTTCCGAGATTTTGTAGATCCATGCAATTGCATGGATTCTTATGGCCGGGTAACAGATCTCATCTTCTCGCCCTCTTCGTAAGCTCCTTGACAGGAACTGCTCATTCTCACACCTTTCCATTCAATGCCGCGAGTGGTGCAGCGCAGTGTCAATGATAGTCGGTCTGCCATCCAGCTCTGTCAGCTCACTGCAAGAGAAAGTCGTCTTGACTCTGTGCAATGATGTTAGCTGTAGCTCCTGACATCATCATGGCGGTTAGTTGGGATGGGATTCGCTGGCGACCATTTACGGGTGGTAGAAAGCACCAAGTGCATCAGGCGTGGGTGGGATGTCATTGAACCATATCTAACAGGTTAGCTTCACAGTTGGTGGTCATAATCAGCATGATAGAAGCGGACTTCTGCTCGAGGAAGGCTGCTTTATACATTGCATATGTGGATTGTGGCATCTCTTGATTCAGCATTTGGTAGTGTTTCGGTGGGCCTGTTCTCCCCGAATGTCATTCGGTAAGCCACTGGTAGGGCAGTTTGGCATTTGGGCAACTATGTCATTCGGTAAACATCTCCAACAGTGGTTGTGTGCATTTGGGCTCCCAGTAATCGTCTTATTGGATTTCAATGTGCAGTTCTTTGGCAGTGTTACCCATCACTGAGAGATTTCCTTGAGTGTCTCTGGGAAGTAATGTAAACTGACATTGGAACTGGCGATCGGTGGACGATTCGATATGCTTGGTGGTTGACATTCATCTCCTCTGGGATCAATTCGGTAGCTATATCGCAGCCATTTGGTATCTTGTTTGGAGCGACTTCTGTGGCCATATTGCACTCATTGGGCATGGATCAGGGTTGTTTGACTTGTTATCTCTCTGGTGTATTTACAGGTCTACAGGATGTCCATCATATGGGAGGTGAACTTATCATCTTACATCACAGTCTGCACTTGCTGGCTGTCCTCTGGGTTGGCTTGTTGATTGATCGGAAGGTGTGCCTGCCATCACATCACTTCACTCGGTTGACTTATCATCTTTCTTTCAGTCCTCTAGTCAATTCATGTCTAGGTGCACTTGGCACTAGTAGCTTTCTCAATCGATGACTGTATCTTGCTGTGATTTGTTTCTGCACTTCCGAGGTTGGAATAGTTTGTGGTAGTGGTTGTATGAGATTCTTGTTTGGTCATCCCCGGATCTGGTGAAAGTCATTACTGTGCTGGCGACTAATCTCATATGCCATCAAATGGGAAGATCAATTGGAAGGGCCCGATTCAGAAGTCAAATTGGCAGTGGTCAATTGTCATCACAGTTGAATCGCTCAGGATCGCCAAGTCTGAGTGTGGATCCAATTCAGCAGTGTTCTCGGCAATGTAACCTCGAACCAGATATGGCATTGTGTTAGTTGCTGTAATTGGCGTTGAAATCAGCATTGTAATGGGCATTGTAATGGGCATTATGATCAGCATTGTAATCAGCACTATAATCGGCATTGTAATCAGCATTCCAATCAGCATTGTCAGCGGCAATGTATTTGGCATTGCAAGCTGAACTGTATTTGGCATTGTAATTGGCATTGCATTTGGCATTGCAATGTGCATTGTATTTGGCGTTGTAATCTCTGCTGTATGGGACTCAATTTAGTCTCTTGCAATGTAGTCAGCATTGTACTGTGTTCTGCAAGGCCGCCGGTACATCTCTCTGCACCTTGGCATTCAATCACCAGTCTTGACATTGTCACCAAAAGTAAGTATGTTTGATAGGGTAGATTTCCACATAACTTCCTGCATGTTGCTGTAGTCAAAGATTGAATGTCATCTAACTGCAAACATCTCCAGAATGACCATATTAGCACTCGTAAGTCCAGTTCTCGTACTCTCAATGATAGCCCTGGTCATCGATATGTAGCCTACTGCAGCATCATCCTCTCTCGTATCTGGGGAAATGTCACATGCCCACACTTCCAATCGCTTCTCAAGTCTTCAATGTTTCTAAGTGCACTCATCCCTCTCAATTGTCAGTGGTTTATTGGGGTTATCTCCGAACTGCTCAATCGGTGGTAGCCAAAAGAATCAAGAAAAGATGGAAGTGGTGGGAGGGGATAGCCAGAAGGCCTTGTCATGGATGGTTTGCCCACAAAGGAGCCAAGCGCCACGGTCCAGTCACTCGCTTTGTGCCTTGGAAAGCTAGTAGCAGTGATTTATGTGTCTCCTCATGTGGCACTTCTGGCGTTACTACCACCACAGCTCCCTGCTCATCGAGTCCAGCAATTGGGTCTGGATTCAAACCCAGCCATTCCAGAGTGATGTGTTCCAATGTTGCTCGCTGCATCCCAGCACATTTGCCAATCCATCAGACAAATTGTGATGACTTCATTGCAAGTGTGAAGATGGCATATTGCGGTTGCTCTGAGTGTCTGTATACCTGGACCATGCCCCAGAACCTGGTTGTTGTCCTTACCATCTTTGGCTCCTGAGACATTCAATGCCACTATGATAGTCATTGGTACCATTTCCTCCACTTGACTTGCACTCAGCTATTGCAGGGAAGTCAATCAACTGTGAGCCCTGTCATTGTCAGGATTGCAATTGAGGAACCATGGTAAGGCAAGTGCTATATCGTATGCCCACATTGGCAGGACCGGCACATCTGATTCATCTACCGGTACGAGAGAGTCCAAGTACAGGACAGCAATCCTTGTCATCATCCGGCTCACATATTCATGTCATATCAGTTGCCTGGTCTTGTGGAGGGTGATGATGTGTGCCGGCTGATCTGATATCCGTAGCCGGTTGAGAAGCCTCGGTGTCATAACGAGGCTTGATGCATCAATGTTGATTATACTCTACACACATTGTACCTTGATGTGTCTGTCGCATATCGTTACCACATGAACTATGCGCGCTGAATGCGGTGTTTCAGTGCCACATAGCAATCTGTGACATTCTTGCCCTCAGACTCTCAATGACGACTTGTGATTTTAGAGAGCTCCAATGGGACTAACCTTCATACAGAATAGTCATTGGTGCCTGTGCCCCCAACATCTCCATTTCCAGCTTCATCTTTTCAAACATCCCTCGCTGTGCTAGATTCCAAGCAGGTTAGACTAGTTCTTTCACTGGCCGTGTGTCGAAAGACTTTTGGTACTGGATGTGTTGAATGCCGCCTTTATTGTTAATGTTAATGCATGCGAAAATTATTCATCTGGTAGGTGGACTTTGATTGTCCATCATACTTGTTCTCTCAGGACATCACAGTCATTGTAGTCATTGTATTCATTATAGTCTTTGTAGTCAGTCTGCGGAATTGTGTCAGTTTTTGATGGTAAAAGCTATATACAATGCACAATGTATCGTGACTATGAGTTGACTTCAATCGATTGAAAGCTTCTCAACAGCAATGTGTGTCACTGGTAGAGTGTCTTCTCCCCAAGTGTACTTTGCTCATGCAGATGTTCCAGACAGTAAATGTACTTCACTGGTAGGGAGATCCTTCTCTGTAGATATAAGTAGCTGTAGGTTGGCAACACAATGCTTCTGCAGGTAGGTTTCTTCGAGGCTGCTAGAGCTGTTGGTGTACAGGCCAACTGATATAGGTGCACTTTGGTCAATTGGAAGAAATGAAGTCGTAACTGTGCTGACATGTCAATCGCTGCAGACTTTGTCTTTGATTTTCAATCTGGCTTCACTCAGGGATATGGTCACTACATCAATATTGGTCGTTGAACTGGTGATGATCCTCCATTTAGTCATGAAACAGTATTCAAAGTTGTGTATGTTGTTCATGTGCGATTACTCTCACTGGCAGTGTTGATGAGTCGAATCCGTTAATCTTGATGTCGTCATCATTGCTGGTGACATTTCTTATGTGCCACTTGGCCTCTAAAATCTCCTGTACTGCCATCAGGTTGCTAAATTGAATGATGAAACAATCAACCCTCGATGCTTCACAGTAATGATGATTGGATATCTTGTTTGGAAACCAGAATTCTGAAATGCTCACTCCTTAGTATTGTGCATCGGAAAAAGAGGTAAACTCGCCAAATCCCATTCACCAAACACATCTGTTTACTGAATAGGTGATAATAGTGTAATGGCATATACCCCTCCATTCAGCTTCATAGGTATACCTATGGTAATTATAAGAATATGGTTGCAAATGTGGATGTGACTGACAGTAGGTGTAAATGTATAGGTAAGATTACCACCAGAGATTCATACCTTGTAGTGAGCTGACTATATAGAATGGCTGCTCCTGAGCCCAGGTCACACACCGCCATTACACCATTGATGTTATCAGTTACACTTCAATTCTGTGGCTTGATTTCTATGCAATCCTGTTTATGGCTTTAGAAGATACAACTTCTGCAATTTGTCATATTTAATCTCAATAAGGAGTACTTTGGTTGTCATCTTGTGAATTATCGCCATTCTAATATTCAAACTGTATTTCGCATTATGATTTGGTCAAAAACTTGACATACGTAGAAGTTGTTTTTGGCTTGATTTAGAGTTTATACTCTTCGGACAGAACGCAGATATTTGGTATACCATTCCAAATTCTTAAGCTACCTCGATGTGTACTTACCTTACATAACTCGAGGTAGTTTGAGATTTCATTATATTTGTAGTGCAGTCTCTATCAGACTGATTATTCTGCTAGTTCATTTACCTGTTGGGATACCTGTTAGCTATTCAATGTTCAGTGTACTTATTATCTTCAATTGCTAGTTGTACTAGTCAGCTTGTTTTCAGATATATATTCTGCTTCTTTGATTGTTTTGTTAATACTATACTATATATACTTGCTGACTATTTTGAATATCAGTTAGTAATTTCTTTCAAGATATACTAATTGACATTACTCCAGATATACTAATCAGGTCTGCTCTAGGTATTCGTATAGTATCTGAGTACTACAGTACTAATTGCATCTCTACATGTACTTTTTGCTGCTCTTCAAAAGAAATTGTTCATTCTCTTGCATGGACAAGTAATGCTACTGGCTTTTACAATTGATGAGTGAATTTCATTGTGAGCCACTTCTGCCCATTGGGTACAGCAATTGATGATTGTTGTAATGAGCCTGCTGTATATACTATGTCAAGTATCAGTTAATACAAGATTCAGATAGTTAGCAAGCCATATCTCTTGATTTATGATTGCAAATCGCCCTACTACAACATTTATATCCACAGTAATGTTCAATTACTTGTACCACACTAGGCTTACTATCAGATCATTTTACCCAACAGTATACAGCTAAATATGGTCTTAAATCGGTTTTGAATTAGAGTAGTGTAGTATATTGCACTCAACATATCTTGAGATGCGTTCCAATTGTAATCTGTGATAATACGAATATTCTCACACTCTGAGAAACGATACTACCCCAAAACCTTTGAAACATATTAGCATAGCTAGATTGTAGATTACAAATAAGGATACAAGTATGGAATGCATTTGGACATTGTTTGATGATTGTACTGCAAGTGTTGCCAGTCTGATAAATTATCTGGTCTAATTTATTTGCCTCTATATACTATCTAGCACCAAAATTTGCAATTTTATAAACGGCAATTCCTCATATAAAGGGAATGAATATTAAAAGTCCAGTATTAAAAATTATGCTGAGCTCTAGAATTACAATAACTATGACTGTGATTTTGCAGATAAGGTATAATCAGCGGTCACTATGGTACATATCTGGAATATACTGAAGTAGTAGCAAAAGCTAGCCTAAATCTCATTCAGAATACTGATATGCAGTTGAATCAACCAGAGTAATTGAATGCCTCAGATGAATTCAAGGTTACATATCATACTTGCAACTGCTAAGGAAATTGAAGTTGCAATATGATGTTTAATTTTATATACTGCAATTTTCAGATTTCCAATCATCTAATACATTGTAATGATAACAACAAAGTTTAGTTTGCACTCATCTACCATAAAGACTGGATTGATCACCCCAATGACACCATATACAACAGTTGCATAACTGATTTTGTGAACTGAAGCTGCAACCTACATACAAATCATGAAGAGTGTGACTACAATTAAGAAAAAAACATAACTGATGTCCAGATAAACCTATACGATGCAGATGAGATGTCATAATGTGGCCCTTATATACCTGGACAACTGATGGAAAGGTACCACCACCATGATATATTTATTATCAGTGCTCCACAGTACTGCTGTGGACAGTAATCTATTGGAAACATAGTGTATGTGTGGTATCATAGACACACTGGTGGAAGGTGTGCCTGTATCAATTCAATACAAGGTAAACTGATATACTGAACTTGTATAAAGGACTGCTAAGCAGATATAAGGATACACGTTGAGATGAATGACCTATGGGTACATATTGTATGGTGACTTCAAATGGAAATGATTGCAGAACAGTAGCATTAGGTTTGAGAATATTGATATCTATGTATTGAAGGACCATTATTGGGGTATTATAAGGTAATTCTGAAACATTATTACTTAATACAAGGTAGATATATATGAATGATTTGAAATGTCAGGTTGTATCTGGAAATGATTCCTGAGATAGATGATAACAATACTCAGATGACAGAGAATACAGATCCCATAGTTAAGGAAATTCATTGCGTGGTGGAATGGTTAGCAATACACTCTACAGATTATTGATAGGCAGATTGAAAGTATTATTTCCAAACATGCCAAATTCTTATCTGGTAAGGTTGTAAGGCAAAGAGAATTTCACTTGGTGCTATATTGTCTAGCTTAGAGAGAGAGTAATTATCCAATCTAGTTTAAAATAAACAGAAAATAAATAAATATACATGTAGCAGTATAATGAAAAGTATGAGAATAGATTGAACAATTATCGTGATACATTAAATCTTCAGTAAAGCCAGGAGTATTATATCCCTTGATACTTTCAAAAGTTGACATATGTCACCCTGCTATTTGTCTATGAAATTTTAATGACAAAAACAAGTATTATCTAATATCCCTCTTTTATTGTTTATGTCTCATTGCGTTAAATTGGAATAGAAATATCAGCTTACCATTGTGATTATTATAGAACTTTACATTCCTCATATAGCTTATGCTTTTAATTTGCAGTAAAAGGAACAACTAATACATATATTAGGTATTAGTGTTAAATATGTTTTATGTATAATGTGTGTGAACAGTATTGAAAGAATACTTCTTTGATGACAAGTAAAGCAGATATAACAGTAATTACAACTTTTGATTATCTTCAACAAACATTATATAGTTCTCACAAGTTACATTTTTATCATGAATTTCACAATCAATACAAATATTCTTTAAACCAATTGGTTAGTTGAAATCTGATAGTCAAGTTCAACCATGGTAGGAAACCCACCTTTCAAATACATCAAAATGATTCATAATTCACAGTATGAACTTGAGGTTGTTGTATTGCAATTCTGAAATAATCCCAGGTATTGATATAAATATATGTACTGACTTCCCCTTTGGTATTCATAGGGTAGTTTGAAATAGATTGGCAGTACAGCTGGAAGGGTTTTCGCAATATTTTTTTGCAATACTGAGTATTTTCTGGAATACAAAGTAAACACTATTTATTGTATAAAGAAAACCAATTGCAGAGGGAAGAGAGAGCTATTATAATATTTTTCACCACTCCCCTCAACTTGGTAGAGTATAATCAAGCTGTAAACTTATCCAGTAAGTGCTATTGAAATTAGGAAATCAAATAAGTAACCCTTGAGCCTCCTATTGGCAACAATTATCGTTTCCGACAGTATCTTCAAATATTATCAAAATACGCAACATACTGTGGAGCAATCACTTCTTGAATATTGTCAATAAACACCAGAAATACTGAATATACTTTATTAGCAAATACATATTGATTGATAAATGGTCACTCTGAGCTGTCCACTATGTTTAGTATTTCCCAGCAGGATTGAAAGAAGAATTTTGTTCAATGGGATATTGTCAGCTGCAAGCTGATATTGCATCAAACTGTGATAGTTAGACTTGAATATATGTAATCTAATTGCCATTTGGCAAGCTGGTCATATAACAATATAGTAACAGAGGCTGTGCCTTATAAACCTGCAATTGCCACCATTACGTTTATAGATTATATTGATTTCACTGACTTCAATTCAATATATATATCTGACTCATCTGAAGTAATTGTACTTGGTGATATAGTTGGACTAGATAATATCTGAAGTTAGATTTAGAAGATTGCCAACAGTTTGGATGAGAACCATTGGAAGGACGCAATGCAAATGAAGTATATACAATCTATCAGACTCGATCCATATTACTTAATAGTCTGAAACTTCCAACCATATTACAAAGTGCTGGATTTATCAGTTTTGGACTCCTCAGGCAACTAGTTCCGAATGGACTGATTTAATTCGGTGGATAAGCTGTAGAAGTTTGACTCCGCACTCAACCTTGGCCCACGTGAATAATGTCAATTAGCCTATCATATCCAGATATACATGACAGTAAATGACAAAGAATTCCTTCTGCATTTATGTGCCACTGCCATTTTAGAGACATCTTAATTTGCAATAGAAGTGCCAAATAGATACTAAACAATGTCAATTCTATGGTGGAATGAATAGTTGACAATGAGACTGAGATATCTCGAATTAACTACCAGTCAGTGTAATCATTATACCAAAAATGTAATTATGAAATAAGCTCCCTTGATCAACTATTTCAGAGATATCTATTCCTAGCTACTCTAGCTAACTATGGAATGTATATAAATTGTTATCTACTTTACTTTTTGTAAGATAATCAGAATTCTGATTCCATTCATTCTAAATCAACCATACTGTTTCAAAGCTGCAATAATACTCACTTTGTAGTAATGTACACAATGCTAGCTACACTAAAACATATTCACATTACAGGTCTGGGCTCGGAAAGGGACTGTGTATGTATTTTGGAGTGAAAACAACACCTACTATTGGTTGTTTGTATAATTAGTTATCATAATTATGTTTCATCTTATTGTGTTTTACATTGTGTATTTCTTGTTTATGTAATTTCTTAAAGTATATCTATTGGACAATCTGTTTTATGAGCGCACATGAAGTTGAGAAATTAGAACACCATATGAAAGCTCCTCCAGAGTATCAAAATTCTTCGACCGCAAATCATAGAGATTTACACAAAGAATAACACACTGTGCAATGTCCAGTTTTTGAAGAATATCAGTCGTGCCAACGTGATAAAAAACCTCATCTGTCCCTATAATTGATTCACAGCTGATTGAACTGGTTTCCAAACAGCCTAATTCCCAGAATTATAAAATCTAATGAAATAAAATATTTATATCTATACGATAATATGACCAGCTCCAATGTGTAAAATCATCATTTGGATATTACAAAGTATTACCTCAAATGAAGAAGATTGATAAAGTATAACCAAAATCAGGGTGGTATATTGCATTCTGAGTTTAGCTTGCTATCATACAGTGTAGATAGTTGGTTATATTTCGATTTCCCACCAACTGGATGTGTATACTATGTAACTTCTTTCTGACTTCATCGAACTTATAAGCCACCAAAATTACTCACACCAATCAATCAAAGTATATACTAATAATGCGGAACAGTTTTTCAATGCATACAGTACTTTGGGAAACACAAGGTCTTAAAGTCTACTAGAGCCAAAGTAATTAATCAGTTGCCCATTAGTTCCAATTTTTTAAAGGATGACAATATGAGATATATCACAGTCACTACTGGGATTGATGTCTGTATGGTAGACTAGATTATCCAAGGAAACTAAAAGTAATTATGGTGCATATCTGAATAGAGCACAAACTAAAGACATTGCAGAGTCTTATACTACTCAGCAATAAACTGTCGCGAAATTAATGTTAGAAATCCATCATATTTCCCTTATCAACCTACTTCCACAAGGAATGGTATTCGAATATCATCAGTACTAGGTACTATACAAACTGCACAATAGTATATCGGATGTGACAGTATATTCTGCAGTATCTATACAAGAAGTATGTATTTGGCTACTGGAAGAAACTCATTATTCAATCACATTATTCTCTGGCATACCTCTTAAATAACTGGTATTCTGTTAGCAGATATTACTGCAGTAGCAATCTGTAATATCAATATTTATGGGCAAATCACTAATCACATAAAAAAAGAGATTTATTGTACAATTTCAATTATAAGCAAGTAATGCAATAAGGAATTATCAATGTGTTTTGTGAAATTTGAAGCTTAGTAGATAATGATTGGTATTTAAAAGCTTTGAAAAACATTCAATCAGTAAACAGTACACTGAATATAACTCAACAGCCCTGTTGATTCCAACAAAATAGTTTCGATTTAGCAAACAGATTGAAAAGACAGTTAAACCACTAATATAACATAGCAGCTTTACATTAGAAATGTAAAAGAGGTATATCATGGCAGCCCCACCGCGAAATACATGACAAATACTGAAATGTGACCACTAGTGGTCAAGTCTAGAGTATTTAAGCAAAACACTACATGATGTAATACTTCAGAGCTGCATTGCAATTGATGTAGCCAAAAATCATCATCTCAAAATCTCTTGTAAGATATATTGCAATATCTATAGAGATTGTTATTTATATGTCCAGTATACTTATAAAGATTCATTTTACAGCTACATATTACCCCAGGTGTATAGTTGAAGAAAAATACATAGTGATAACTCATATAACTGTATTAACAGTATTATACTGATACTTCTCAATAATACATCATCTGATTTTCAATTTCGTGAGCCAATGTAACTGCATTTTATACAAATGTATGACGACCAGAACTATTACAATGTGTGAGTGGCATTCACTTATAATTATAAGATTGTTTTGTTCTGATATTCGTCGAATTTTAGATTTGGCTATTCTTCAATTAGTCATTGTGAAGCCATATGACAGTTCAGTTTTTCAAACTCAACAGCCATGTTGAATATATCCAAGCCAGTAATGAGCATCTATCTGAAGCCCACCTGATCTGACTTCAGGATACCCAGATGAAAGATAACGATTGTGTTAATACTGTCCAAGGATAAGTATCATCTTTCCGATTGTATACTGCCTTGGCACTTTGAATACTTGTATTCTCCAATTTCAGGAATATCTTTCAACCAGAGAATGCATCTCCTCCTTCCCTACCTCATGCTAGTACAGTTTCAGATCCATCTTGTATCTACAAACTGAATAATATAAGATGATATTATATACAAAGTGCAAAAAACTTCCAAATTCAACTGATTTAGTTGTCCATTTTGTCCAATTGGCAAAGCTGATATGATAAAAACCAACCCTATCTGTTAGGGCAATTGATACACCAACACAGCCAGTATAAGATTATATAGAATTGCATGCAACAAATAATATCCAGCAGGTAAAGAACCATCACAATTGAGATATATACTGTATTATCTATTATGCAGAATCAGAAGTTTTTATCATTCATTATTGGGAAAAATGTAAGAAATATCTGTTATATATCATTGTCTGATAGTGGAATACCAGACATTATTCCAAATTCTTCAATTAAGTTGAGTTATTATGTTGGAAAAGTAGTGTTAATGTGATTGCTATCTTCAATCTTACTGAGTGTAAGCAATGGGTCTGGGTAATCTGCCAGCGGTCCTGGTTGGGTCTGGAAAAACAGGTCGGTTCAGTTCCAGACCCGTCCAAAATCCCGACCTGCTACATCACGGCATTCCAGACCTGGACCCATACCCGCGAACCTGGGGGTTTCGCCGGGTTCGGCTAGACCTATCTGGTGCAATCTTCAGTTCCGCATTGTGGGTTTATCTATTTATGTTCGCATTGAGATATCCTACTGTTGATAGTAAAATATTACCGATGGCATATCACTGATCTTTTTGGATATACTGGCCGCCTTTCTAATCAAAACATGGAGAGACACCCTCTCTGTTCCATCCTGGAAATGAGCGTCAACAGAGCGTCCACAATTTTTGGTTTTGCATCTTGGATAATCTGAGTGGCGATTGGTTGCAGATAGATAGTCATAACTGAGGTATTGGCCTCCTTTAAAGGCAAAAGAGGAAGCGACACGCTCCCTGCCCCATCTTGGAAATGAGCATCAACTGAGCATCAAAAATTCAAGGTGTCGCATCCTGGGTAATCTAAGTGGCGCATAATCGCAGACCTCTATTTAAGAGGAATTTGCGTCCTCTCTTGGCAGATAAGCAAGCGACATTGCCGTGACAGCCTCCCGCATAGTAACAACATATTTTATCAACAGTACTGCACCTGAGAGATCACGAGTGTTTTAGCCTAGAAAAGCGGACTAATCATCATATATAGACAATGATGAACGAATCGCACCGTGATTACCCTGGATCACAGGCCAAAAATCATTCACGCTCTGTTGCGCTGATTTTGATGATGGGGCAGCGAGCGTGTCACTATCTCTTTTGCCTATAACGGCACCGAATACTCTGATTATATCTCATAATGACCGAATCGCTTTTGAATTACCTGACTTACAGAACCATAATTCATTGATCCTCTGTTGCTGTTCCATCTCAGAATGGGGCAGGGAGCCTGTGGCTCTCTCTTTTGCCTCTAAAGCCAGGCAATACTGCATTCATGAATGGCCGCGGCCAATCGCCACGCAGATTACCAATGATGCAAGTCCAAAAATCATTGACCCTCCGTTGACGCTCATTTTGCCCTGGGCGTATCCACAGTATGTTATCATTAAAGTTGGCATGGTATGTCATTGATGGTGTTTTGGCAGCCTTTGTACCGGCTTCATGTACTTTCTCCTTCATCACTACATTGTTCTTTAATAATACATAAAAATGTATCCTTTAAAATATACTTTCAAGTGTCTGCTGATTGTAGATAATAATACACTCAAAAATCTGTTTCCATTCCATCAATGCTTGTCATCACTGTCAGATTTGCTCAATATGCTGCTGTTGTCTTCAAAATGGATGTTAGCTGTATTAGCATGCGGCCGTTCGTGTATGAACCAGTGAATGTTGCTTTATCAGTCAGCAAATCAGGATTGAAAGCTTTACCACGCTTGCAATCCTTGGCATATGCATCATAATTGAAATATTGAGTGCTGGGAAGAGGAGTATGTAAATAGACATATCGGGGTGGCACACCTGCAATTTCGGAAGCGTGATCTCCCTCCTTGTCTCCGGGTGGCACAGGTGGTATTCCGGGCGAATCTGGCATCGGTTCTGCTGTCTGCTCTCTGAGTCGCTCAGGTGGGGGTGTACCTGTCCCATTGCGCCTCCAGCGTGTCTGGGGATTCTGTGCTGTGCCAGGTTCACAATGAGGGCAGCCATCAGTTGGATTTTCCCGACGCCTAGCCAGGTGGATTTCGATCTCAGCTTCCACATTGTTATGCCCCGGAAGCTGAACTCCCCACTCCTTCTCTTCTCACTCTTCAGCAAGACTTTTCTTCATCAGGGATTCAGTTTGCTCTATTGTGGTGCCCAAAAACCCTCCTTTGGACATTTTGGCCATATTCAAGGCAAGGCGCATGTCAGACTGTTCTAGCTGTACCCAACCTCTTTGCCTTGCTATAGTTGCAGACATGTTGAAAACCAACAAGAAATTAGTTGCTGCATCTACATATCAGATTCGGCTATTACCTCTACCAGATACACTTCGGTAGGATCCTCTCAGAAGGTTTAAGCCTGTTTCGTCCACTCTCGGGGATGGTTATCACTAAATTCAGCCGCAAAATTCCCAGTGGTGACAACATCATTATGATCGATTCCGCAGACTATGCGGACAAATGACATGGTCGACCATTGAGGTTTCCCATCACAGGTAGCCAGGAATCGGTCACGCAGCTCTCTACGTACATCTGCTGTATATTACATCATTTGTTGACAGCCGTCAACCTCGACATGACAACACTCACATCCAATCGCGTCCTGCTTCTGATCCTTGCTGCTTCCAGTTGTACAGACAGTTTTCAATAGTGCGTCCAGAGTCAGATTTTCAGTGGCTGCATTCGCAGCGTTGCGGTGGACTAGGTGGTGTCAGTCTTGTATTTGGGTCGCAACAAGCGGAGTAATGGATTCAGCGCCCATCGTGCTGCTCGATTCCAGTTCACTCTCACCTCGCTGAGGTGTCTGTGGAGCCATGATTTGCTGGTGTGGAAGTGATGAGATGATGATAACAAAAAGAAGTGGGAAGTCCTAAGGAATATATAGTTAGCTTCAAGTCAAAATGGAATGCGTAACAGCCAACTTCCACGTCCTACACAAGATTGATACTGCTGGGTATAGGTGCAGATTTCATGGTGTTCCAACTGTCCTGCGATTTTGATCAAGTCGGTACGATGTAGTGTGTTTGTTTACAAGGATACATTGTGGTGAACCACCGCCAAAATCTGATGAGTGTAAAATATACACAGCACATTCTTCGACGGAAAGGACGTCTGCTGATGATTGACTCAAGACATTCCCAGGATCTTACGTGGGACAAACGCCAAATATCATGTAATGATGTACGGTTAGCATTGCCATTCCCAATGTAGTAACTGTCATCATGCCTAAGTTGCTTTGTTCAGGTCGATTAAGCGTACCAACGTCGATATAAAAGACACAGCTTGCCTCCATAGCATCCATATTATGCAACATCCAACATCTCGCCCAACAACAATGTCAACAAAAAATTCAATTGTCAATATGCCGAGATAGAACATTTTGCCACTGTGGGCTGGCAAATGCGGCAAATCCACAAAGCATTCCACATGATGACATCATCAAGGGAATGAATGCAAGAGCGGCTTGGATGCAGAAAGGGTCCGAGCCCTGGGGGCAGTGTGCACCTTGCGATTTAAAAAGAAGCTGGCGGCAGAGTAAAGACCAGAAATGCACTTTGGAAGCAAGGAAGAGAAGCAGAAATGGATCGAGGATTTTGTGGATAGAGAGACCGCTTTGGCAAGGAAACGAGTTGAAGACGCAGCGAATGCAATCAAGCATGAGCAGGAAGATATGGGAGATGCTGAACAGGCGGGATTGACAATCTCAAAGCCCAAAACAACATTTGAGGAGATGTTGAACGCCATCGGAGATAATCCGAGCAATCTTGCAAGTTTGAATGACGCGAAGGATGGGGAGGACTAGGATGATGACGAAGAGGATCCTAAGCTGGCCCAGCTGAGCGTGGATGATGAACCCGGCTGGATCATCGGCACAATCTGCAAAACGGGACTGCATCACACGGAGCATCTTCGGCCGAAGCAGATCAAGCTTGACCAATTGACGCAACCACGCTGGAGGGATGCGGCCGACCACTTCACTGAGAGAGATAGGAAGTACATGACGACAGAATGGAGGTTTCGGCTGTCGCTCAACCTCAAACGGACGATGATGCAACCCCATCTGCACCGACGACATCTGTTGGGCCCCTGGGGACTCATGATAGTGTCCCCGGAAAATTGCGACTGCCCCAAGTGACTTCCCGACAATGGTGTAGTCATGGGTGGATAGGTTCACGGAAACGGCAGACACAAAAACGCATTCCGTCTATCCTACCCGACGCAGCGCCCAATTCATCAATGATTGAGAAATCAAAGTCTGTTGAGCATGCAACCTTTTACCCCTACATATAGCCTGCTAAGCAAATTACCATATAGAAATCGGATTCTGACGAAGAAATCGTGATGGCTCCTGCATCGCCATCCGAGAGTATAGCCAAATGGGTATTTTTGACAATGTATCTCTTCGAAAAGCAATACGTGTACCTATTTTGCTACCTGTCAGCATTTAGTTGATTTCTATGACCAAATTGTGAGACATGATAACTAGTCTGTGCATGTGCAAGATTCGGATGGGCCACAGCAATGATCTAAACTCCAAATCACATTGACTGACGACCAGTGAATTTGATATCGGCCTGCCGGTTAAGGTTATGTCAGAAAACTGAAACTACATTAGAGACGAAACTCACACACAAGATTGAACTCAGTGATGTCGTACAAGTCATAAATGAAGCGGTCAAAGAACAACGCAAACCGGGACAACCAACGATCGACATGCTGCATTTGTTTATGCATCCAACTGTATAAATCTCCGCACAGACGTGGTGCACATGGTCAAGACTTTAAAAATTGCTTGTGGTAGGTCATGGAAATTACGAAGAACATGCGGGATGAGTAGAGGTGAGGATAGCGGGCTCAATATATCTACAACATGTGTACGGATCTACATGGGGTTAATTGCCGGCCGAACGGGCTGTAAAGTGATAGGCCGACGTCATTTATCACTAAGATAGTGTGTCTACTTGTGGATCAGAAACTGAGAGGCTTGGAAGCATTTGGATGCAAATTTTTATACATCGAAACGATTTATTGGCTGCCAATAACCACTGTATGCATGATTACATACAATTGTTCTGCATCCAGTGACTATTGGGATGTCATTAAGGTGAGCGTCAATAGAGCATCAATGATTTTTGGTATTACATTTCCAGCAAAGAAAGGGTTGCATAGTCACATCCTTCCAAAGAAATTGTATTGGCTGTGTTTTGAGTTAAAAACGAAAGTGACATGCTTGTTGCCCCATCCTGGAAATGAACATCAATGTTGTGTCAAAGATTTCTGGTCTTGTGAGTGTGACAGTGAAAAACAGACTTAGTCGCTGTGACACAGAATCAAAGTATTGGCCACCTTTAAAGCCAAAGATGCTAGTGACGACATCGCTACTGTCTCCTCTAAAAGTGAGCATCAGCGGAGCGTCAACAATTTTTGTTCTTGCATCTTGGGGAATCAAACTGCATTGCAACGACATTAAGCTATAATCGAAGTGTTGGCCCACTCGATGGGTAAAGATGGTATTGATGATATCGCTACCGCCTCTCAAAAATGACTGTCAACGAACTGCCGACCATTGTTGGTTCAGCATCTTGAATAATCAAAGGGCAATGCAACCAGGTCACCCCATACTCATGGTATCAGCCACCTTTATGGGCAAAAATGCTATGGGCAATATCGCTACCGCCTCCTAAAAATCATCATCATTGGAGTGTCAACGATTTTTGGTCTTGCATAATGGACACTCAAAGCGCTGTGCATCAGTAATAACCCATAATCAATGTATTGGCCGCCTCTATGGGCAAAACTGTTAGTAACGATATCGCTACCACTTCCTAAACATGAGAGTCCACAGCGTGTCAACGATTTTTGGTCTTGCATCTCGGATCATCTAACAGCCATGGATCATCGTTAACTCATAATCATAGTATTGGGCATTTTTATGAGGAAAAATGCTAAATATAATATTGCTAACACCTCGTAAAAATGATTGTCAACGGAGTGTCAAAGATTTTTGGTCTTCCATCATGGATACTCACAGCGCTGTGCATCGGCATTGACCTATAATTGATGGATCCGCCACCTTGCTGGGCCAAAATTTCAGGGACGATATCACTACCACCCCCCAAAAATGAGCATAAACTGAGCGTCAATGATATTTGGTGTTGCATTTTGGGTAATCTAACAGCCATTGAATGGTGTTAACCCATAATCAACTCATCAGCTGTCTTTATGGGCAACAGTGCTGTTTACTATAGAGCTTCCGCATCCTACACTTGAGCTCCCATGCAGCGTAAACAATTATTGTGGGGGCTCAATAATTTACACAGCGAATGAACTGCATTGCATTGTTCCAAAATTGAGTTTTACGCAGTCAGTCTTGTCAATATGTCTTTGTATACAACTTCACAAATATGCATGCAATGTCTCACAGATCTGACTTTGTTTGCATGTAGCTCTAGAGTCAATATTCAACAACCCGCATTCTACTTCACTTTAACATAACTTTTGGCAATCTGTTGAGTCAGATTACCCAGCTGTCAAATTCTTAACATGATGTCAGATTGAATATTTTTAAATACCTCATTGCGGGAGGTTATGATCTCTTCCAAAAATGAATGTGTCTTTATTCGTGCTTTGAGCGACTTTACTTTACCTAACATCGTCAATGCATGGTGGGCTTCAATGAATGTAGACTCGAAATGTCCTATTACTTGGAATAAATCCAGACATGCTCCTTTGTGGCGATTTTATTTGCACTGCGGAATTGAGGAGACCGGCAGCCCTGGGAATATATATATCATTTGTCATCAAGTTCGTTGTCATCCATCAGACCATGGGACCGGCTCAAGGGGGAAGCACTTATTGGCAAATGCTCACATCGCAATTTTAAACAAATATACAGAGTTGGAAGTTACTGCATTGACTAGTTCAACGGTCGATGAAACATCTTTGGCCATCCTGAGAAGCCAGGGAAGTCGAGGAATTACAATAGTAACTTCGCACAGGAAATTCATACTCGACATTGATGTTTTATCCATATACACTGAATTGACAGACAAAATGCTCCAAACAGGCGGCAAAGGACTATGAAACTTCCGAATGTCATCAAGACACATGGAATCGCAACCAGATGTTAGGATTTGTTTTGGCTTATATCCCATGGAACATTGTATCGAATCTCGAGCTAAAACGGTCTTATACAGCATTACTACGTGACTTAGTGCGGCCCTCCGCAATGACCCGTAGCAACACTTGCGGGAGCCAATAAGCATTGACCATGGATACAAATATGAAGCAATTGCCGTCACAAAATTATGTTTGTTTAGCATTGGATGGGTGGACATCAACTGACAAACTAGCCATAACGTCAGTCATTACTTGCTATTTGGATTGCCATTGGGTATTGCGAGAAGTACAACTCGCTTTGGATGAGATTGATCGCATAATCAATTCCTTTTCAAAAGCTTATTCAGAATGATAGGTCAAGGGCCAACAAACTGGGGCAAGGCTAGCCGTTCATTTGAAGGATGTTTTTGATCATATTGAGCCTGCCGAGGGCCGCTTGCTTCGAGTGACGACAGAAAATCCTTCCTCAAATGAGTCGATGACTCGTAAGCTGCAATCAACCCTTGAGCCCTCCGGCATTGATTGGCTTGCATTGTGGAATCACATACCATGCATGACGCACGTCATACAGCTGGCTTTAGGTGCATTCATGTGCAGTCTTGGTGTAAAATGCCACACCAAGTCTTGGGAAGCCCATGAGCGCAATCAGCATTTGGAGAGAATGAAAGCATAGACATTGGGAAGAGTCAAAGACTTCGAAAAGAGGGCAATGCTAGAATGAACAAGGTGTTGGCCATGAGACCTGGTTTACCAAGGGGATTCAGAAAGTACGTATTTCAAGATATATTGAAAGTTCTGAAACTAATCTCCATATAGCAGAGAATGCATCCTGAATTGATCAGACTGACAACTGGTCGTCGAAATGAGTTTATTGACTTCCAATATGCGAAAGTCCGCATCACGGGATTACCTATTATGGATGTGAAGACAAGTTGACAATCGACATTGAAATTGCTTGCGCGAGCCTACCAATTACAAGAATTCACCCACAAGTGGCTCCAGAACCCAAAATAGAGTGAATACCGGCAACTCATCCCAACACAGGATGAATAGACCATCGTCAATTACGTCATGGAAGTCTGGAGGCCATTCCAATACTGGACCTTGTGGATGTTGAAGAGACATGCGGTCACATTGCATCACGTTATGACAGTCTACAATGAAATATTCGATCGTATGGATGGTGTTATGTGAAATGTAGCCAAGAAGAAGAGCCCATGGAAGGAAGACATATACTTCGCTGTGATGTTAGCATGACAGAAGCTGTCCAACAGTTATGCTGAAGTTACTCCAATGATGGGTATGCTGCTCATTTCAGCGCATATCCTCTATCATTTCCGCAAGTTGCTATCATTCAGCAAGTGGGACAAGGGCATGGATATGAATCCTGAGGACAAGAATTCATATACTACCCAATACTAGAAGGCATTGCTGAAGTATGTGGAGGATGAATCCTGTGCCAACCATAGGCGTGTGCCTGTCACAAAACTGAAAAGCATACCGAGCAACAATCTGTTCCCCTGTGCAATGGCTGCAGAATCCGGTCAATCATCCATTGATCAATATGATTTGTCCCGCGATGATGAAGAATACTTAACACCTAACAATGTGGCTGAAACGATACCTGGATGAAGTGGTTGTGCAGCACACATATTGACCGCCGCCAGGTAGTGTTTGCAACGGTTCTGGACCATCACTTCAGGTCCGGGTCCGGGTCAAAACTGAACCTTTGCCACATTGGCGGTCCGCGTTGTGAATACACACGAACTGTCAACTCCGATACGATTCGATGGTAAAGTTCCAACCTGTCTGGATTTTGCGGGTTGTCAGCGGGTCGCCCAGCGGGTCCATCCATAGACTCAATTAAGGCTCATGTTTATGGAGTATGTTAATAGTAACTTATCAAAATCGCGTTTTCAACAACCAAGGATATGTTGTTGCATGCTTTGCTGCTTGCGATATCCATTAATTTGGAATTGGTGTTATACCTTTGTTCAATTGTATTTTTGCCTATAAGGGCGATCAATAATTTCTTTATGACCGCGAAGATCAGCGCGATGCCTTGATTACCAAATATGCAATCACTTCAACTGTTGATGCTCCATGGACGCTCATTTTCAGGATGCGGCAGGGAGCATGTCACTGTTGTTTTTGGCAGTAAAGGCTGCCAATATTTGATGAATGGATGTCTGCAACCAAGCAGAACACAAATTATCAAAGATGCGAAGCTAAAAATTGTTGACACTCCATTGACGATCATTCTCAGCATGCGGCAGCGAGTATGTCCCAGTTGCTTTTCTCAGTCAAGGCAGCCAATATCTGATAAATGGATGTGTGCAACCAATCGGAACATAAATTATACACGATGCAGAGCTAAGCATTGTTGACGCTCCATTGACGCTCATCCTCAGAAAGGGGCAGTAACCATGTTGCTGTCTCTTTTGCCTATAAACGCTGCCAATACATCAGTTATGCATAACAGGGACCAAATCACTGTGTAACTACTGTACTTACAAAACCACAAATCGTTGACGCTCCATTGACGCTCATTCTCAGAATGGGGCGGTCTCCAGGTTGCTGACTTTTTGTCTATAAAAGCTGGCAATACATCAGTTATGCATAACAGCGACCAAATCACTCTGTAATTACTGTACATGCAAAACCACAAATCGTTGACACTCTGTTGACACTCATTCCCAGAATGGGATGGTGACTGTGATGCTATCTCTTTTGCCTATAAAGACTGGCAATACATTGATTATGCATAACAGCGACCAGATTTCTGTGTAACTACCGTACTAACAATACCACAAATCATTGACGCTCCGTGGATGCTCATTCTCAGAATGGGGCAGTGACCGAGTTGCTGTCTCTTTTGCGTATGAAAGCTGGCAATACATCAGTTGTGCATACCAGCGACCAAATCACTGTGTAATTACCGTACGTACATACCAACGAATCGTTGATGCTATGTTGACGCTCATTCCCCAAATGGGACGGTGACCCTGTTGCTGTCTCTTTTGCCTATAAAGACTGCCAATACATCGGTTATGCATAACTGCGACCAAATCACTGTATAACTACTGTACTTAAAAAACCATAAATTATTAACGCTCCATTGACACTCATTCTCAGAATGGGGCGGTGACCGTGTTGCTGTCTCGTTTGCCTATAAAAGCAGCCAATACATTGGTTATGAATAACAGCGACCAAATCGCTGTGTCATTACAGCACTTACAAAACCACAAATCATTGATGCTTCGTTGACGCTCATTTTTATGGATTGTCCATTCAACATCTGCTGCCATTGATAATAGTTTTCATTATGTTTTGAACTTCTTGGTAGTCTTTTTCACAGATTGAGACTTGACCCTATGGCAAAGCCGAGCGCAGTAACATTCTTGCACTGTTCGCTCTCACACGACTAAAATTAATGTATCTTGTCAAAATGTTCATTGCGCCTGCTATACACCTGTTTATCAACTGGTATTCACAAGCTACTGCACACCATTCGCCTATTATATATCTCCAACTAAAACTCTCGGTCACGATACATAAAGAAGCTGCTGAAACAATGATGCATTCTGTTCCACTATTTCTTCACTCCCTTGTTCCTCCTCATTTTGATTGCATTGACCATCATCAACACCTTTTCAGCCTGTCTCTCTGACTTCCATGCGAGCCGAATCAATCCGGGAACATTTGGCAGTGTGCTCACATCCCGCTGCTCTGGGCATTCCGGATGCTCGATGCTATTGTCATGCTCTACATCGGATTAAAGATCCGCCGCACAATCGTCTTCGCTGTCATCTGGATTATCTAAGTACCCATTCCAGTTCAGCCAATCTTCAGTGTCCGAAATGCGTTCAGGTGCGCTATCCTCATCACTTGCGACGGAGTGACGGTTGATTCTTCAGATTCGGCGGACATTTAATACTTCAGTTCGCCCTCCAGGGAGGTCCTTTCTAGTCACAGGTGGTGACAAAGAAGATCTTTTTAAAATTTGAAAGCAGCCGCACCATCATGTTGAAAGAGTGACAACAATGCTTTGAGGATCTCTTCCGTGTCCGGAATGAATCCCACGGGGGTCATCTGCTTGTTTTGAGCGAGAGATTCCTTCTGAGTAGCACGTAGGTTTTGGCTGCCCTGCCACATCTCCAAAAAGTCGTGAACCTTGGACATTCTGTGCAATTTCCTCTCTTCCGCTTCTTTCCTCATTTCCGAGTTGTTTTCTGTGTCCGTTGTATTCAATTCTGGGTCAGCGCCTGCCAAAATCCCGTTACTGGCTCGTGCAAACTGCCTTACAATGAATCTTTCGCGACGGGCTGGCCTGTGCGTTTTGACTGCCTCCAGCCGATAACATCCCGGCCAATGGAAAAACTGGCCTTCACTCAGACACCATGGGGTATGATAGAGAAGATGTCGCGCGCCAGAATGGAAAAATCGGCATGCTTTGAGTGCGTATCCTCCTGTTGACACCGCCAGTCAGGAATGTCCGGTAACCAAAATGTACTGCTAATCTCCATTGGGTCGGAGTGGTAATCATTGTCATTTGGAATAATCTTCCCCCAGTTCATTGGCGCTTCAGGCGGCGGATTCAAATAGAGCCTGGCGGGTTTCAAAAGGCATGCTACGCGATCGCTTCGTCTGGGTGTCGTCTCAGCCACATTGTTAGGCGTTAAGTATTCCTCATCATCGCTTGACAAATCATCTGGATCAAAGGATGATTGACAGGATCCTGAAGCCATTGCAAAGGGGATGAGATTGCTGCTCGGTAAGCTCTTGTGCTTATTGACCAGAACACGTCAATGTTTGGCACAGTATTCATTCTCCATGTACTTCGGAAAGGCGTCTTGGTACTGGGTAGTATAGGATGTCTCGTCCTCAGGATTAATATCCATTCCCATGTCCCACAATCTAAATGATCGCAACTTCCAAAAAGAATCGAGGATATGTGCAGAGATGAGCAGCATGCCCGTCGTTGGAGTCACTTCAGCGTGGTATTTGGACAGCTTCTGTCGAGCTAACTTCACAGCGAAAAACATGTCTTCCTTCCATGGAGTCTTCATACAGGCCAATGCTTGCATCACGCCGTCCATGTGATCGAACATGTCATTGTACACTGTGATAACATGATGCAATGTGGCTGTATGCCTCTTTGACATCCACAGGGTCCAATATCGAAATGGCCTCAATACTTCCATGACATACTTCACAATGGTCCACTCATCTTGAGTTGTGAAAAGTGGCCGGTAATCAGTGTATTTTGGATTTTGGAACCACTCACAGGTGAATTCCCATAATCGGTAGGCGCGCTCAAGCAACTCCAGTGTGGAGTTCCACCATGTCTTCACATCCATAATCGGATGTACCGCATTGCAAACTTTACCTTTCGGACAGTCAATGAACTCGTTTCCATGACCCGGTGTCAGCGTAATGAATACAGCAAGCATTCTCTGCTATATGAAAGCCAATTTGAGGACTTCCAAAATATCATGAAATACGCACTTTCTCAATTATCTTGGCTAAACCTGGTTTCATGGCCAAACCTTATTGATTCTAGCGTTGCCCTCTTTTCGAAGTCTTTGACTCTTCCGGATGTCTATGCTGTCATTCTCTCCAAATTTCTGATTGCGCTCATCGGCTTCCCAAGACTTGGTGCAGCATTTTACACCAAGCCTGCTCATGAATGCACCTAAAGCCAGCTGTATGACGTGCGCCATGCAAGGAATGTGGTTCCTCAAAGCAGGCCACTGGATTGTAGAGGCCTCGAATGTTGATTACAGCTCGCGTGTCGTTGAGGAATTTGAGAATGCATTATGATTCGTAATACCGTGCAAACGGCCATCCGTAAGCTCAACACGATCAAACACGCCCTGTGAATGTACGGCTAGCCTTGCTCCAGTATGTTGGCCCTTGACCTGTCATCCTGAATTAGCTTTCTAAAGGGGAAAAGAACAGGCGATCAACCTCATCAAAAGCAAGTTGAACTTCACACAATACCCATTTTCGATCCATATAGTAAGCACTGACCAACAGTATACCAAGTTTGTACATAGATGTCCATCCGTCCAAAGCCAAACTAACTTTATTACATGACGGCAATTGCTTCTTAATTGCATCCACAGTCAGTCCATATTCCCTCCGGCACATGTTGCTAAGAGTTGTACCGGATGGCAGGACTAGGTCATCCTGTCGTGCCTGATACAACCGTCATAGCTCTAGATTAGATAGAGCATTCCGTGGAATATGAGCCGAAACAAATCCCAACATGAGGAAGCGATTCCAAGTGTCTTCGTGAACTTTGGAGGTTTCAAAGTCCTTAGCTGCCTGTTTAGAACGTTTTGTCTGTCATTTCAGTCAATATGAATCAACCTAGATGCCAAATATGATCTTCCTCTGCGAACATACTATTGTTATTCCTCGACTTCCTAGCCTCTTCAGGATGGCGAAAGCTGTTTCATCAACCATGAAACTAGTCAATTCTGTGACCTCTGACTCTGTTAATATGTTTAACTGTGCGATGTGAGCTTTTGCCAGCAAGTGTTTCCCCATTGAGCTGGTCCCATGTTCTGATGGATGGCGAAGAACTTGATGACAAATGATACATATGATGCCAGCGCTGCCAGTCACCTCAATTCTGCAGTGTAAATAGAATCGCCACGAAGGCGCATGTCTAGAATCATTCCAAGCAATAGGCTGTTTCGAGCATATATTCATTGAAGTCTACAAACCATCGAGGACAATTTGTAAAGTAAGGTCGCTCGAATAACGAACAAAGACAGGTTCATTTTTGGAAGAGATCATAACCTCGAACAATGAGCTGTTTAAAGATTTTGAATCGGACCTCCCCGTGGGAATTGGAAATCTGGGAAATCCAACTCGAATGACTGCCGAAGGTAACAATACAGTTCAGCAGACTGCGGGGTCTTAAATGTTGACTCTACAGCTACAAGTAAAAAAGTCAGATCTGTGAGATATTTCATGCATATGTGTGAAGTTGTATACAAGGACATATTCACAAGACTGACCGCGTAAGACCCAATTCTGTAACAATGCGACACACATCATTGCTGTGTAGCTTACCGACCCCCCACAAAGATTGTTCGCGCTCGGTGGGAGCTCAATTGTCGGCGGCGGATGCGACATCGTCAGTAGCATTTTTGCCCCCAAAGGTAACCGATGAGTTGATTATGGCTTAATGCCTTTCTGTAGCCCTTAGGTTGTCCAAGATGCAAGACCAAAAATTGTTGATGCTCTGTTGGTGCTCATTTTTAGGAGGTTGTAGCGATATCGTCACTAGCATTTTTGCCCATAATGGCAGCCAATCCATTGATTATGGGTCAATGTCAATTCACAGCGCTTTCAGTGTCCATGATGCAAGACCAAAAATCATTGACGCTTGGTTGACATTCATTTCTAGGTGGTGGTAGCGATATCGTCTCTGCCATTTTTTCCCATACCGGCGGCCAAAACTTCAATTATGGCTTAATATTGTCGCACAACTATTTGATTGTCCAAGATGCAAGAACAAAAATTGTTGACACTCAATTTTAAGAGATAGTAGCGATGTCGACGCTAGCATTTTTGGCCTTACAGGGAGCCAATAGTTTGATTCTGTGTTACAGCGACCATGTCTTCTGTTTGATTATTAGACTCACAAGACCATGAATCGTTGACGCATCGTTGACACTCATTTCCAGGATTGGTCAACGAGCGTGTCAATATCCTTTTTGCCTATGAAAACCGCCAATACAATCACTTTGGAAGAATGTGACTACGCAGCCTGGTGTTTGCCGAAAATGTAAGGCCGAAAATTGTTGACGCTCCGTTGACGCTCAACATAATGACATACTGACAGTCAGTGGGTGCTCAACAAGTGTATGTAAAAATGCATATGGTCGTCATTGGCAGCCAATGAATCATTTCTATGTTTAAACATTTCCATCCAAATGCTTCCAAGCCTCTCAATATCAGATCCACCACTAGACACATCATCTGAGTGATAAATGGAGTTGGCCCATCATGTTCCAGCGCTTCCGGCCGGCAATTAACTGCATATATATCCGTACACTAGTTTTTGATATATTTAGCCCAACTTCTTCACATTTTCTCATGCAGCACATTCTCCGCGATTTCCATGACCTACCATAAGCAATTTCCAACACCTCGACTGTTTGCACCTGGTCTATACAGCTAGTTATACAGTCGGATCCATGATCGTAGGCGGTATCATGGTCGTCATTCATTCAGCTTCGTATTGCACCTTGGCTGCTGCATCTATGACACGTATGACATCACTGACTTATATCTTCTTAGTGATTTCATCTGTAATGAACTTTTAATTGTCTCACCTAACAGTGATGGGCAGGACGATATCACGTTCATTGGTCATCAGTCAACGAGATTCGATATCTAGAAGATTGGCATGGCCTATCCGACCCTTGCACATGCATAGCCGAATTATCATGTCTCACAATTTGGTCACTGAAATCAAGTAAATGCTGACATGTAGCAAAATAGGTACAGCTATTACATTTCAAATTGATACATTGTCACAGGTGCCAATTTGCCTATTCATTCCTCTGGCGATGCCGGAGCCATCACCATGTCCTCATCAGAATCCGATTTCTATATGGTAATTAGCTTGGGACCCTATATGCAGGGGTTGAAGCTTACGGGTTCAACAGGCTTGGATTGCTGAATCTGTGACCAATCCGGCATCGTGACGGGAGGGAGGGACAGAATGTGTTCGTGCATCTGCAGTTTCCGCAAACTTACCCACATATGACTACTCGCTGGTCTAGAGGTCATTAGTGGCATTTGCAATTTTCCAGGGACGCTATCGAGAGTCTCCAGAGGCTCACTAGATGACGTCGGCACAGATGACGCTGCATTATCTGCCGTTTGAGGTTGAACGACGGCCAGAACCTTCAATTCAGTCGTCCCGTACTTCTTATCCGTCTCACGGAAGTAGTCAGCGTCTCCCCAGCCTGGTTGCCTCAATTCGTCAAGCTCCATCTGGTTCCGCCGAACACCCTCCATGCTATGCGGTACCGTTTTAAAGATTGTGCCCATCACCCAGCCGGGTTCATCATCTTCGCTATGCTTGCCCCCCGCAGGATCTTCTTCATCATCATCCTCGTCTTCCCCAACCTCTCCATCGTCGGAATGTGCAAGATCGCTCACAACATCCCGGATGGCATTCAACATCTCCTCAAATGTTGTTTCAGGCCTGGTGGTTGTCAATCCCACCTTTTCAGCATTTTTCATATCATCCTGCTCCTGTTGAATTGCTGACTCTGCGTCTTCAACTCGCTTTCTTGCCACAGCGGTCTCTCTTTCTACATAATCCTCGATCTATTGTTCCATCTCTTCGTTGCTTGAGAGGTGAGTCTCTTTTCTATTCCCCGCTGCAAGCATCATGTTGGATCGCAAACTACGCAACACTCCAATTGCTCGGACCCGTTCTGCTTCTAAGCTGCATTTGCGCTGATTCGCTTGATGACATCATCGTGTGGAGCGCTTCGTCGATTTGCTGTATTGGCCTGCTGGTAGTGGTGAAAGGTTCTTTTTCGGATCATTGACCATTGTATTTTGAGTTGACTTTGTTGATGGACGACATGTTGGATGTTGCAAGATCTCGACCACATAGAGGCAAGTTGCGTCTTTTATGTCAAGGTTGGTACTCTTAATCAACTTGAACAAAGCAAGTTCTGCATTTTGACTGTCACTACATGGGGAATAGCAATGCCAACCGTACATCATAACATGATTTTTAGCTTCTGGATCATGTGAGATCCCGGTGATATCTTGAGACAAACATCAGCAGATGTGCTTTCCGATAAAGAATGTACCATCTTTATCACAAAAACATGTGATTTCGACAGTTATTCACAGTGATTTATCCCTGTGAACAAACACACAACATTGGAACGACTTGGTGCAAAACACAGCATGGTCGGCAACCCGTGCAACCAGCAGCTAGGTGCGACAGGATTCATCCTGTGTAGATCGAGCAAGTTAGCTGTTACCCATGCCATTTTGACTTAAAGCTAACTATATATTCTTCAGGACTTCCCACTTCTTTTCGTTATCTTCTTTCTCAGGACTTCCCACTTCATTTCGTTATCATCATCTCTTCACTTCCACAGCAGCGAATCATGCCTCCACAAAGACCTCAGCAAGATGACGGTGGAACTGAATCGAGCAAAACGACAGGCGCTTCTTCCAATACGCCACCCGCTGAAACCCCACTACACCGCAGACACCACTTAGCTCACCGCGACGCTGCAAATGCAGCCACTGGAAACATGACCCTGGACTCACAGTTGAAAATTGTCCGTAAAACCGGAGGCAGCAAGTATAGAATGCAGCATGCGATCAGATGTAAGTGTTGTCATATCGAGGTACACGGCCATCAATTAATGATATAACATACAGCTGGAGCACGTAGAGAGCTATGTGACAAATTTATCGCCGCCCGTATTGGGAAACCTCCATGGTCAACCAAGGCATTTGTCCACACAGTCCGCGAAATCGAACATCATGATGTTGTCAGCTCTGGGATGTTCGCGGACTGATTTTGTGATAAGAATCCCCGAGAGTGGACCAAACAGGCTTTAACCAAATTTGAGGATGCTATGGAAGTGTATATGGTTGACGTAATGGCCTAATCTGATATGTAGATGCAGCAACTAATTTCCGGGTAGGTTTTCAACATGTCTGCAACTATTGCAAGGCAAGGAGGTCGGGTACAGCTAGAACAGTCTGACATGCGCCTGGCTTTGAATATGAACAAAATGGCCAAAGGGGGGTTTTCACGCGCCACAATGGGGGAAACGCAATTCCTAATCAAGCAACCTCGGGCCAAAGTCCGAGAAGAGAAGAAGCAGTGCGTTGAGTTGCCTGGGCATAGGAATGTGAAGGCTGCTATGGAATGACACCCGGCTATACTTCGGGAAAATCAGATGGACGGCTGCCTTCCTTGCCCAGATGACATAGCACAGAATCCCCAGACAAGCTGGAGACGCAAAGCCACGGGTGCACCGCCCCCAGAGCTACTCAGACAGCCGACACCAGATCCGACGCCACATCCACCCGAAACACCCATATGTTCCACACAGTGACAATGAGGCAGCTGATCTATCCGAAATCGAAGGTGTGCCACCCGGATATGTGTATATTCATACTCCTCTTCCCAGTGCTCTATTTTTCAATGATGATGCATATGCCAAGGATCGCAAGCGTGATAAAGATTTTGATCCAGATTTGCGGACTGATGAAGAAACATCCACTGGTTAGTACACTATCTGCTGTGTGGTAATGCAGCTGACATCCATTTTGCAGACGACAGCAGCCAATTGAGCGAACCTCACAGTGAAGATGACCATTGATCAAATGAAACAAGATTTGTGAGTGTATTATTATCTACAATTGGCGGATACTTTGATGTATATTTTAAAGGATATATTTATATCTATTATTAAAGAACAATGTTTGATGAAGGAGAAAGTATATGAAGACGGTACAAAGGCTGCCAAAACACTATTAATGATATATTACACCAAAATAAATGATAACATATTGTGGATATGCCCATGGCAAAATGAGCATCAACGGAGCTTCTACAATTTTTGGTCTTGCATCGTTGGTAATCTGCTTGGCGATCGGCTGAGACCATTCATAAATGCAGTATTGGCTGGCTTTATAGGTAACAGAGCGAGCCTCACACTAACTGCCCCATTCTGAAATAGAGCGTCAACGGAGCATCAACAATGTTTGGTCTTGTAAGTCGGGTAAGTCAAAAGCGATATGGTCATTCTTATATATAATCAAAGTATTGGCCGCCTGTATAGGGAAAAGAGATAGCGACACGCTCCATGCCCCTTTGGGAAAATGGGCGTCAACGTAGCATCAACGATTTTTGGCCTTTCATCTTTGGAAATCAGAGCCCGATGCATCCGTCATTGTATATATACGATGTTCTGACAGTTTTTCTAGGCTAAAACGCTCATGAACTCCTCCTTGCATCATTGTAAATGAAATTAGTCGTTACTGTCCGGGAGGCTGTCGCGGGAATGTCGCTTGCTTATCTGCCTAGAGAGGCTGCCAATTCCACCTTAATAGAGGTTTGGAATCATGCACCACTTATATTACCCAAGATGCGAGACTTTGAATTGTTGACGCTCATTTGACACTCATTTTGACAGTGGGGCAGGGAGTGTGTTGCTTCTGTGTTTGCATATAAAGGAGGCCATTATCTCTGTTATGACTAGCTGCAACCAATACCCACTCTGATTACCCAGGGTGCAAGACCTAAAATTGTTGATGCTCCATTGACGCTCATTTTCAGGATGGGGCAGGGAGCGTTTGACTACATATTTTGAGCACAGAGGTGGCCGGTTCATCCAAAGAGAGCATTGACATACCATCGTTAATATTATACAATTAACATTAAGATATCTGAATGCTACCATAACTAGAACAACCTGAAATGCAAAACCGGAGAATGCAGCCGACAGGTCTAGCCAACCCCGGCGAGACCCTCGAATGGACGGGTATGGGGCTGGGTTTGGACCGCCAACAAGCGGCCGGTCGGGTTCTTGGACGGTGGTGGAAACAAACCGAACCGTTTTTCCATTCCAAAGCCGGAATGCTGGCGGGTCACCAGGACCCTTTGCTAACAGTACCACCAGGCTCCCTGTGAATTCACCACGTGAATCACAAAAGAGCTGCGGTCAAATTGATCCACAACTGAATGAGTGCCACTCCGACCCAATGGAGATTGGCATTTCATGGTGGATACCAGATATCACCGACTGGTGGCAACAACAACAGGAAACGCACTCAATGTACGCCGATCTCAATAGTGGAGCAAGGCATATCCTCTATCATACAACATGGTATCGGAGTAGAGGCCAGTGAATCTCTTGGGCAAGATGTCATCAGCTGGAGGCAGTGAAAAACCACATGCGAGACTATTCAAGTGAAGGTCGTTGCAAGGCAGTTTGCTGGAGCCAATCACGAGATAATGGGAGGTTATCACCCAGCATCGGCGACAATGAACACAGAAAACGACTCGGAAATGAAGTGAGAACCAGATGAAAGAAAATTGCACAGAATCGCTAAGATCGACAACAATTTGGAGATATGGGAGGGCAGCCAACACCTATGTGCGACAAAGAAGGAATTGCGCGCCCAAAACAACCCAATGACGGCCGTAGAATACATCTTGGACAAAGAAGGGATTGTCAACGCATCCTGGTCACTCTTCCAACATGATGGTGCGGCTGCATTTAAATTGTTGGAAAGATCACCTTTGACACCAGCTTTTTCTGCAAAGGACCGCCCTGGAGGACCAACTGAAATATTAAATGTCTGCCGAATCTGAAGAGTTGACTGTCATCCACTAGAAAGTGAGGAGGATAGTGCACCTAATGGCATTTCGGACACAGAAAATCGTCTACACTAGGAGGGTGACTTGGATAATCCCAATGTCAGTGCAGACCATTGCGTGGCAGACGTTGAATCTGATACAGCGTGGGACAATGGCATTGAGGATCCAGGAGGCCCAGAGCGGCAGGATGTGAGTTCCGCACTGTACGTACCCGGAATGATTCAGTCAACACGGAAGTCACAGAGACAGGCGGACAAGGTGTTGGCGATAGTCCATTCACTGGAAATAACGAGGAATAAGGGAATCAAGAAAATTCAGGACAGAATGCATCAATATGTTTCAGCAGCTCATTTCTGGAATTTAACCAAGAGTTTCATTTAGAGATATATTATGGGTGAATAGTGAGCAGTCGCTTGTGACTATCGGTTGATAAACAGATGCATAGTGGGCACGATGATGCATTTGGTAAGATCAAAAAATTTCACTTCTATGTGACCGAACAGTGCAAGAATATTACCAGGCTTGGCTTTGCCACATGGCCGAGTCTCAATCTGTCAGAAACACAACCAAGGGGTTCAAAACATTATGAAAACAATTATCAATGGCAGCAGATGTTGAATGAACAATCTATTACACTGAGCATCAATGGAGCGTCAAGGATGTTTGGTCTTGTAAGTATGGTAAGTGAATTATGACATGATCACTGTGAGGTATCACCGATGTATTGGCAGCATTTATACGTGAAAAATACAGTAACAGGGTCTCTGCCTCCGTCTGAGAATGAGCGTCAATGGAGGGTCAACGATTTTAGGTTTTGTAAGTATGGTAATTGCATCGTAATTTGGTCGCTGTTAGGCATAACCTATGTATTGGCAGCTTTGATACGCAAAAGAGACAGCAACACGGTCACTGCCCCATTCTAGGAATGAGCGTCAACAGAGCATCAACGATTTTTGGTGTTGTAAGTATGGTAATCAAATAGTCACTTGGTCACTGTTCGGCATAACCTATGTATTGGCTGTTGAGCTTATTAGAAGTATTGATATCACTATGCCAAGGACTATGATGTAACCAGCCTCTTTTGTAGTTAGCGCCATTAGTCATCGATCGACCTTATGTCA
>Ga0307512_10001058_pt1 | contig 40193 bp, 31 predicted proteins | sample 14_EM_MG_FD_200267 | JGI IMG/M metagenome (GOLD analysis project Ga0307512, IMG submission 200267) | Populus trichocarpa ectomycorrhiza microbial communities from riparian zone in the Pacific Northwest, United States - 14_EM | ecosystem: Host-associated > Plants > Roots > Unclassified | place...
ACTAATGTACCCAGGACCTATCAAGAGAGTTTTTCCTAATCGAAGAGGGTATCTTCCGCGCTGAATATGATCTCGACCAAGGCCGGTTTTCGGAGAGCATTGTTGCTGGTATTACTCCCCCCCCCCTTCCCCTCCTCAGACTAACATCCCAGGCACCACCTGCGGCGAACTCCCATTCTTTTCGGAAACACCGCGGACCGCAACGGTGGTGGCCGAGAAGGCGACGGTGGCTTGGATTATGGATTCTGTCGCATGGCGAAAGCTACAGAAAGATAACCAAGCTGCGGCTGAGGAGCTATTGCGGATTTCCCTGAAGTGAGTGTGCTCCAAAAGAGGAAGGGTCAGGGCTGACGAAGGGATAGATTGACGACTGAACGGATGCATGCGATTACAAGGTATGCCTTGTTGTTGTGATGGTTGGGAAAGAGAAAGAGCTGACGGTAGGTAGCTATGTTTTGACGAGTGCTGGGTAGGATTGGAGGGGGGATATAGGAGGACGCTGGTTGGGTAGGAGCAGCATGTTTGGGGATATCTTAGATTGATGAGTGATAATGAAATAGAGGCGTTTTTTTTGGGTCGCTAGGTGCCGGCGATGATGATGCAAGGGTGTGTGCGTGATATCAACTGTGAATTTGGAGTGGTCCGAGATACTGTGGGTGTATACAACACCATATATTGTTAACTACGTCGGCACGTTGGGTGGTGATCTAGCTACTAGCAGTTGTCCATAAAAATCGAAAAGGATATAATGATTCCTGAAAATTTTATAACACTAATTGTAATAGTGGGAGAAAGAGACAAGAGTGCGCTCGAAAACCACCCGTCATCTAACTTCGAGCGAGCGACGAAAGTTTCTGGGAATGAGTGCGAGACAAGAGGTGCGTGTGCGTGGTGATGTTATTTGCCCTAAGTGAAAAGTCCATGCACAGTGTATCACCGAGATTTCGACTCAAAATCTGATTGACTCCTACAGTACTAAAAACCACCTCCTAACTCATACTTCTGCCATATCTTCAGTCTAAGCCAAAGAACAATGGAGTCTGTGGGGACGAGAGTACAGTGTTAGTACATATGGAGCATAAAGTTTAGCGTTGAACTCAGTAGACGAGTGAGAAGAAACGAAGATCTGCCTCTAATCGTACAGCAAGTGATGTCCTTGAAAGCTGCAACCAATTGATTAATTAGTAACCTTTAGATGAAGATGATCGGTAAATCCTACCTTAGCCGGATCTTGAACAGCCATCGGCCAGTCCTCCCTCCTCCTCTGCCCATTAAACTCCAGGAGCACCACCCAGAACCCTTCCCCCACCCACGGGTCATCTCATTTCATTGAGTGGGAGATGAGGGCGACTCTCTCATACATTGGGAGGCCAGCCCGAAAGCTCTCCCGAAGCTCCTCCTGCATTTTCGTAATTATTCCTAAGACTAGATCTAGTTGACTAGTCTCCTGTTCCACATATGCCGTGCTACCACCAAGTATAATTCGATACGTCCTCTCAGTGTTCAGGCACACAGAGGCTATTTATTATCAGTTTATATATATATATATTATTGCATAACAAGAACTCGAACCGGAAAATAGGAATGTTTCCATCGGCTGACACCCCTGCTGCAGCAAAGATCGATCCAGAAACTTCGGGTCTCGACATTGAACTCATGCACGACTTGTCTGTGATAACGGCGTACTCCTGTGACTCGTAACAAGCGGCAAACTCAAACGGGCAGGTCACCCACGCGTCCACGAGAACGTCGTTTATCGTCCTCATTAGACCTTGCAGTATGTGATCGCAATACACAATTCGATGTTTGATCACATGGATGGCATTTAGAAAGCTTTTGTGAAGAAGGTCTAGTGGAAGGTGGATATATATCTTGCGGTTAAAGCATCTCTGAGCGGCGTAGCTCTTTTTTTTGGAGGTGTGATCGAGACGTTCGCAGTTCGAGTAAGCGAAAGTACTACTCGTTTAATGACCTTCATCCCCGCCGTGACAACGATGTGTCTTTGAACACCGCTCCAGTTCTCTAGGCTATAGATAAGACTGAACATTGAAAGTCCGGTTTGACCTACCATCCAAAGCAGCCAATGCAAAAGCAATGTGGCTAGCGGGTCCGGGTGCGGAATCGTCCATGTCCTGCTGGACCGAACCGAACCGACGCAGACGCAGACGCAGATGGTTCCAGTCTGGACGGTTCAGTAACCAGATTTTTGGTGGACGGTCTTAGGTAGGGTTCCCACTGGACCGGACCGGATTGAGCCCTACCTCACATTGTGACCATCTAGACTACTAGCCACATTGTGCCATCGTCACATCCGATGTTCCCAGAAAACAGTTGGCCGATTCCGACTACGCAGTCTAAGTTTTCCGGGCGAGACAGGAGGCATGAAGGAGGAGGAAAAGCAGAGGAGGAAAAGGAGGCCAGTTCAGTTGATCCCATAATACTGGCGGGGGGGGCTGGTCGGTTGCAGGGCGGCACGGAAGGTCCTGGGAGAGGTAGGTGGGTATATATGCGGTGGGCTGACTGTTTCTAATAGCATTGTTGGCTGCCTTCATTGCGCATTCAAAGACCAAGGTGATTCTGACCTCAATGGCCCGGACTGCGGCGGGATCGAGGGCGGCCTCAGGTTCGGCTAATGGGCCTGTTAGCAACGACCAGTATACTGTGTAGCTATGTTAGCAAAGGGTGCATGTTACCTATGTTACCCAAGATAGTGGGGGGGTAGTCGATGAGTACCTCCCTTGCCGTTGGGCGGATCTAATCTGGCCTAACGGCAGGGAGGATGAATAGGATCAAAGCAATCCCCACTATGACTGACTCTGCCATGATGAACCACTTTTTTATAATCTGTAATTCGCCGGCCTCGTGATAATGTCAACATGCTAGCAAATAGATTCCAGTGCCCAAACTCGGTCTCGGAGGCGATTTTGTTACCGATCGCTCCAAATATCCACTGTAACTGCCAAATTCCAATAAAAACAAATATCAAAAAAACCATGATAACCTTTCTAACCACCAGTAACAACTTCATACTAAGCTATTGACTGAGAGTGAGTGAAAGTCTGAGTGCGAGTCGCATATAACCTGGTTCTAAAGTTTAATGCACTGCCAACGTACATCAACCCGTGAAGACCCATGGATTCCACAGCAACCCACCCAACGACAGCGTACTAACTAGGCGTCTACATCCCTCTTCTCTCCGCACTAGCACCCACACCACCACCAACACACCCTCGACGTCTCTACCCTCGCCTCCACCCTCTCCCTCGATTCCTCATTAATACTTAAGTACCTACAATCTACGCGCTCTCCACACCTCCCGGCAAATCCGTCGTCACTGTCGTCGGCATCTCCAGCCTCTCAAGTCTCAACGTACTCCCCCTCATTGCCACCACCACCCCCGCGGCTAAACACCACACACAGATCTACACCACCCTCACCACGCCCCCCACCTCCGCGATCCCCTCCTCCCCGCCAAAACCCCGCTAGAAAAAAGTGATCGGATTAGCAACTGGACCTCTCATACCCGCAAGGAAAAGGTCTTTACCGGGGCCCCGTAGTCTTTCCAACAACGGCCACCTCCAGGTAGCTCGCGCGGCGACATCTCGGCACATGTCACTACGTCGTAGTGACGGTTCCAGTTATTCACCTGGTCTCTATCGCTAGTGGGCCCTGTTCGCTGATAGATACTGGCCTCCAACAAGTTCGGTCGGCCAGGCACAGGCTTCTGCCAACAGATCACTGCTCTGTCCCGGAAGGCCTTTGACGTGGATCTTCCCACTCCCGTTATGGAGCTAAATCCAAGCTCCATTGTTGGCGTCTGTATACGTTGCTGTGGAGTCTCGTTTCCATAGCGGCGCATAAGCATTAGTTAGGAACAGCCTCTCCAATGTGTACTACCATAGCCTCTATATTCCAACGTTTGGGATGGGAACTACAACACCTCCAAGAAGCTCGCTTCAACTGCTACAGCAATCTTCTACAGGTCCTCAAGCGCGTTGCCATGGTCTCGGCCACTGTTTTGATTCATAGGGTTGCCTCCGGTGATGGGCATAGACAGGTTCGGAAGTGCGTTCTTCAAAGGCTTGCCGCAGACGTGTGCATAGGTCAAGGCTTAGTGCTTATGTCCCGACGCCGTTGTCAAGTAATTTACTTTGTCAAGAGCTTGGCCCACTTAGCAAGGGGCCCGCTTTGCAACTGGGTCAACCTATTTGGCAAGCAGGCCCAGTCCATTCGCCAAGTGGAGAACTTGGTGACAGTGCCACAATTTAAGCTGGCCTAGTTATAAAGATCTATAATTGTTACTCGGGTCCACTTGGGCCTCTAAAATGTAAAGCCAGAAACACTAACAGCCCAGCCGAGAACACCGAGAATAGTTAAAACAGAATCATACCATAGGAAACCTAGTACAGAACCCATGCGCATCCGACTAGCTTATTCCTTCTGTCACTTCGCCACCATTTTCTCTACCTTCCAAGCCAAAGGATGGGACCATAGATTCTGAAGCTTGAGGAAGGTAATCAAAGCGACATACTCGTTAGGAGCAGTGCTCCTAAGCGGCCCGGCCGGCCTGTATATCTTTGAAGCCTGCATATATCTTCAAGGCCTGCAAAAGCCTGGGTCGGCCTGCATAAACCTGGGCCGGCCTGCATAATCCGGGGCCGGCCTGCATAAGCCTGGCATAAGCCTGAGCTGGCCTGCGTATATCTTTGATAAGACTTGGCGGCCTGCAGGCTATTTGGCGGCCGGCCAGGCTTCAATTCACAGGCCTGCACTAGCGAAGATCAGGCCCGGCTTCATACAGGCCGGCCGGGCCGGGCCGCTTAGGAACACTGGTTAGGAGTATAGTCCTCCTCCCTGATGGTGATGTCGCCAGTGTTTCCATGAGCGTGCTTGGACACCTCGTGATAGAGGCACTTAACACAACGCTCAACATCCTTAGTAACAAGCTTTTTACTCGCGACCTCTTTCTTCATGATGTTCTCGAAGTCAGGAAGAATTGCTAAAGCATCAAGAATGTTCTGAACTCCTCCCTTTTCAGTAATTGTCCCATCAAGGCACACTTTGTATGTGATGCGTTCTACAATCCAAGATATCAGCGATACTAGCTAGCGATATGTGGTTGGCTAAATCTTGATAATGTACTTAAGGCACTTTGCACATTAAAATTGTGCTGAAGTCTGAGTTTTTCTTTTATTAATTTCAGTGTGTTACTCTATAAATATTGAAATTAGTTTGAATTAGGTAAGGGAATGCAAGAATTTTACTTTGATGCGTTGAACTTCTATACTTTTTGTGATGCAACTTGTTAACAAGTTGCTTATTGGCATTACGCCATTTGTTATCAAGGGTCTCAGCAAGCTGCTCATTGGCCTTACGCCACTTGTTATCAAGCTCTTCATATTGAGAAAATGGTATCTGAGTCTCCACTGCGTAAGGAGTCGTAGTGTAGAAGGACCTCATGTTGTCACCGAGGAGAGGAATAAACGATGGCCTAAACAGAACGACCAGCGCGTGGTAACTATCGAGAGAGTGCAGAGTACGGAGCATTGTAGGGTGGTGCGGTGCTGCGGAGTAGAGATGGGAGATGAAGGTTGAAGGGAGATGCGAAATCGTATCTAACTGCTGCGGAGCTGCCAGGTAACCGTCGACCCCTAGTTACTCATGTCGCCGATTCCTCTCTCTGTCACGTGCGCATGGTTTAGGTTATACGAGTGAGTTCCATCAGAAAAGATTCTATCTCAACAACCATGGAATAGAGAGTTCTGAAAGCAGTGGAGCAGACTGTTTACATGTCTTTGATCTTACCTCAACTATTAAAAATAGACTGGCACAATAAACACCTATATAGTACCTGAAATTGCCTTCCGCTGACCACCTTTCATCCGCTACCGCCCCTATTTCCATATACGCTGTCGTACATTCCACTCTAGCCATCAAAGCAGTTGCGACCATTGTATCTAATAACTAGCTCACACTTGTTGTGAAAGTCGGTGCAGTGTCTGTCAATAAGCTCTTGCGAGAACTCATTCCAAGTGTGTCGCAGAGTAGACTGCCAATAGATTAGTTTTGAACATGCAGCTGGAAATACCAATGGAAGAGTACCTTGGCTTGTGCGATTGTCTCCATACTTGCTCCAACAAACTAGTAAGTTGATATTTCATCCTTCATTGGGTCCCAGCATCGTTCGATTTTGTTGAGGTCGAGTGAATTGGAAGGCCAACCAAGAGTACGCAAACTCAGTTGCTCTCTCCGCTCTTATCCACACGCTGCACAGTTTGGTGACACGGTGCATTATCTTCAACCAGATATATAGTATCATAGCCAGTAACTGCTCTAATTCCTCAATAAAGGGACAGAGAATTCCTTCCTTATCTGCTTACGGGCTTTGGAAACTCCATACGCCCTAATGGATGAAGTTAAATAGCTATCACAGGAGTACAATGGTGAGAAATGGTACAATGAATTAAGTGAGGTTGCACTGGAATTGATATGGCGCTTCATTATTTCATACCACACCACCAAAGGTGGATATGCTGCAGAGGCGCGGACTTTTGATCTGCGTAATGTGATAGCACCTAGTGCTGGCAAAATGCATGTACTGTTGAAATCCATGGAGCCGGGTCACCCACCTCTTCCTGCACCGGTAGAAACTCCGAAGGCCTGCCCGTAGCCAGACCGCGACAGAATTACAGGCGAGGCGCTGAAAATCGATCCAGAAGATGGAGTTAGAATCAAGATCGATATCGCTGGTGGTTGGTCACCTCCAGTGCCACTAAAATAGATAAAGGGCCATTTCAACGAGGCGAGGAATCTCAATGCCGCCCTCACCAACAATTTCACAAAGAATCTGGATAGCACCAGGGCGCGTTTGGAAGCCAATCTACCAGCCATGTTGCCTTTGCCTGATGAATACAATAATTGGGATTGACGACTCTGGTCCTCCCCAGAAGTTGGATCGATTTACCTTATGGGGTTTTCCAAACGGTTTGCGATGGCAGATATCTGGGTAATACTCTGATGTGGCAATATCTGATTGATGCAGAAATCGTTCGGTGTGGCGGAAATCCTGATCTGGAAATTGCACACTGTAGCTACCATCGGTAGCTACGAAAATGGAGGTTTCGTTTCGACATTAGTAAAATATAATTTAGTCTCTAAGAGCCTCTGAGAGTATCTGAGAGTAGTCAGTCGTAGCATAATCCTACAATTGAAAAATATTGGAGCTGATCGGACCCTTCCAGTGGTCTCCAGGAGCACCCGGGAGTACTTAGGAGCGCTGGTGGGAAGTCTAGGAGCAGTGTTCTCAACCGTCCCGTCTGAAATCTTGCCAGGACGGACGGGGCGCCTCCATAACCGTCCGTCCCGTCCGAGCATAAGAATGACGGCTGGACGGCCGGTGTCTGCCGGGGACGGTCAAAGTACCGTCCCCGGCCGTCATCGGGCGGTTACCGTTATACTTAGAGGAAACCAAATTGAGTATTGAGAGTGCGCGTTAAAAGATATAAATAGATGTATCTATACAGAGTTCCTATAAAATTGTACAGATGGAGCAGATGCTAAAGAATCTTGCTTTTTTTTTTGTTTTGTTTTAATCATACTGTATTCACTCTACTTAGAGTATGACAGCCCCTTAGTCCCCTCCGCCTCCGGGCTGGCCGGCTAGATGGCGGAGCTCCACTCCTACTACCCGTTAAAGAATCTTGCTTCAAGGTTAGGATAATTGTAATGAGTTTTATATAATTATTATGTATATTGAGAAATATCCATGGATGTCGATAGATGACGACCGGGGACGGCCCCGCTCCGTCCCCGACCGTCCTGCCTCAAAAAGACGGCACCGTTTCCGTCCTACCCTTGGACGGACGGCGTTTGGCCGTCCCGTCCCGTCCTTTGTTATTTCGGACGGACGGACGGTTGAGAACACTGGTCACAAATGGGTGGCCGGTCGAAGCATTGTGCTTGCTACAGTATGTTGCAGTTGGTTAGGCAAAGCAAAGCACAACTGTCCGCCGTGGCTGTGATAGCACTTCCACACCGACCCTTATGCTTCAAGAGTCATTGCGGAGCACTCGATTAGATCGAACGACGGGTTCGAAAGGAATTGAATCGAGTTATCATTCCTCGCCATGATTGTTCATTGTGCGTCCCCCGTATACCATCTCCGCCTAAGTGGACATCCGACCCTTTCGACTCCTTCCTCCTGGCAGTTCGACATCTTGGGCAAGCCTAGATATTCCCCTATCTCGTCCAGTAGCTCTTGTTAGTCCTTAAGTTCCCTCAGCTGACCGTAATCCTCCAGTCCTTGTCGACATCTCTATTTTTTCACAACGTCCGATCCGCGCTGTGCGGTGTTAGACCGTGGGATACAACGCGGCAACAACCACAACTCAAGATGCGGAAACAGCCCGATTATCTCTGTGAGCTCCTCGTGTAGATCATTGATTGTGGATTGCGTCCGGGTTAGGGATTCCGCGATAGCTACGGTAAGCGGTTGCAAGCCTCGGGTCATCGGGACTGTGCAAGGCGAACTCCTTCAGATATTTCAATTCCGTATCAAACCGCCGCTCGATGGGACCGAGACAGGTGTCGCGAAGTAGTTGCCGGTCGGGAAGGACAGAGTAAACAAGCGACAAACCCAACTCTTGCAGGTGGCGTCGACGAAAACCAAGCGTTGTGATAACCTTATTGGATGCGATATAGGCGTTCGTGATTTCGTCATGGGTAACATCGGGCAGGAGTGACTGTCGGAGATTGACTCTGTCGGAGTTAAACCTAGCTCAGGTACCGCAAAGCAGCTGAGGGACCTAGGAGGGGGTACAATAATCCAAGGTTCTCGGAAGTCATAATGTCGGAAAGGATGCGTAGAACAGCGCAATAAGCAGGTGCGATGCCGTTGCGGAAGGCAGAGATGCTTTGAGGGGTTGCAAATTTGTGGAAGTTTGAGCTTCGAGGAAATCTGATTAAGTACTTAGGGGACATCGATGCATCTATGCTGATTCATCGTACAGCCTTCACTAAAAACAAAACACGAATGACAGAATAAACATCTATCTACACATCGAAGCTCCCTGCGCAACATATAGTTTCCCAAACACCCAATTTACCCTGGTTAGAGGTTCAGAAAAGCTCTCGGTTTGTTGATGTAATTTGGGGAACCATGGTGTCATTTGGAGGATTATAAAGATACCTACTTACTTAGTAGGTAAGTACATGTATGCACTGAGTAGTCATTGCCGATCACTTCCAATTATCGAGACCTGTAGCATCCTCATTCGCCATTTTCTTTCGATAGGTTGTAGTCTGATCCAATTCCACCTCCATCTGTGCACAAACTCTCACTCATCAGGCCCCCGACGACGCTGTTGCATGTATATATAGAGCTGACACGAGCTGACCGTACGTGAGGCTGATGGTGGCACACTTCTCTCGTATATAACTCGGGTCTTTCTCTTTCTCTCTTCTCTATCTTAAGTCAATACACGCACGCGGTTCTCCCTTCAATATCGCAACAGACGCCAATACGCAATCGATATACCCGAAACAGGAAAGAGAAACAACAAGACTATGTCAAGCGCTCTCGTTCATCGATAGGCATGGATGCCGAATCCAATCATCAACCGCGACGGAAAACCGGTTGCCTTCTTATACGACGACACGTTGAACAACAACTAGGCCTCCGCACACGAAGCATTCTTTGAGTAATGAGGAATCCCCTGAACTCTAGATTGTATTCGCCCCGAAGGTCTGTTTCGATTGCGGTGCTGATACGAGTAGTGACGAGTCCTGCAAAGCGACCAAGACATTCCTGCTCCGCGCGGAATACCGGAAAAACACCGATACAAATGCCACGCCATAGTACTGGTTCATGTTACCGTACCTCTGGTGGCTTTGCCGTCGTTCGGTAATTTTCTCGCCCTCGCCAGTTTTGCCATGACGATTGGCAACGCCTGCGTGAAGGGCCTTGAAAATTATGATCCACATCAGTATCTTCAGATTGGAAGCAGACTCGGAATATTTCCCGCAAACGTCTCGCCGCTTTGTTATTGGGATTGGGGCATTCTCCGCCTCCGCGAAGATTGCCGAATGCGCTTAATTTGTTATTGCGTTGACAGAAAGATGCCTTCCGAAGGTGCTCCCCTCTTCTGCGTGTTGGCGATGGGAATCGCCGAGGGCTTCATGTCAATCATAACTGCTGCCGCTTACGGCCCAAGCGATACCGGTGTTTCTAAGCGGCCTAGCCGGCGGCCCAAGCCTTCATTCCCAAAGCCCGCGCTAATAGGGGCCGGCCAGACTAGAATCAAAAAGCCTAGGCCGGGCCAGGTGGCCTGCAGATATCTGAAAAGCCTGCATAAGCCTGCATGGGCCTGAATAAGCCTGCAGATATCAGCCTGAATGGTTCGTGCTCAGGAGGTTATCTTGGTGTAGCCAGCAGAGGGTGTCTTTCAAACAAAAAATCTTGTTTATCCTTTGTTCTATCAAACCTACAGGCCAGCTGCCAAAGACTGCAGGCCGGCCCGGCCCTCGTTTAAAAGCCGCCGCTAAGGCAGGCCAGGCCAGGCCTCTGCAAATCCGGGACGGCCTGGCCGCTTTGGAACACTGGGCCTTCGACGGTCTTGGAAAGCCATTCTACTATATGGGCCACCATAGATGCTGCCCAGGCTTGAGCATTGTTGAAATAAGGATTCTCATCGAGTCTGTAATTGCGAGTATGTTACTCTCCCCCGAATAGTGGAGATTATGCTTACAGACGCGCTCAGGCCTAATCATAAAGCTGAAGGATTAGTACTTACATCCAAACCTATGTTTGGAGTGTAATTCTTATTTTCTTTGAGTCAGACTAACTGTCTGTAGCGAGGAACAACCCGGCCGGGGGACGATATACCCGCAATATCACAGCTTAGCCCTCGCAGACCGAGGTCCCGGACAGTAGAGTGAAGATATATCGGAGAAAAACGGCGTGAGCGGGGACGATTTCTATATCCTTAACCAAAAAATAACGGTACGGGCGCATGCCGTGTGTGGTTCTGAGGGATCCTGACTGTGAAAATGTGTGTATATGATGAAGATGTACTTGCCACGATACTACTGAGGATCATGTGTTGTCACTTACGCAACGTGAAAAATTGGGCAAGAAAACCTAGACAGACTACTATGGTGGCGAGATTATAACAAAAACTGCAGCAATAGTGTAGATGGCTCTTCACAAACAAAAAATTAGAGCAGCCGAAGTTGACTGGCGCGACGAATTAACTGTCCGGAGACCTGGCGTGAGCTGTGTACAGTGAGTGCATTTAGGTGACGAGTAGTGATTGACATGTGGGCGTCGCAAGGAACCCAAGTAGTTAAACGAGGCTCGGCGGAAAAAACTATCGTATAATTGATGACAATAAGTGCCTTCAATTCCTTCAACATTCGATTGATTCCAATTGATATGGTATAGCGGTCGAATCGCTCGCATATCAGTTCGTGCTCGGGAAGACAATGCAGGCGTTGACTGCCAATCGTTTGCTCAATCCTACATAAAGCATATAAAGACAGCACGAAAGTTGACATTTACAGGCTTTCAATGAGAAGAACTAAGACGTGATAAGGACAATTAGCACTACTGAAGGTCTCGGCAGCTTCTCACCCGCGTCTTGCCTAAAGATACTTATTTATTGCGGATGTTGACCTACGAATACCTCGAGACGAGTACTGCCGATGCGTCAGGCACCGCAGAAAGACGTGGGTGGGCTTGCTCCCTGATATCTACTGAACAATTTGGAAAAGTGGAAATGCTTCCAGGCATGTTAACCAAATTCGTCAATATAGAGTGAAGTGTACGTCACAATACCTAGATATCTAGGAGATATTACTCTATGATTGACCTATTATAACCAATAGGCTAATTAATCCCTGTGCTCAGGAGGCCAACCCCAGAACTACAAACTCGTCCGATGAATCGGCAGTTGTACTATCACTTAAAAGGGTGACACCGAACTCGACTCCCGCACTCGTGGCTCGCTACAAGCGACCATACTATCGCCTTAGGAGCTTCTTTACTATATTAACAGATACATAAACAACGAACGGGTGTCTGTCCGGCTTTACGCTCAAACGAACGCCAAGTGGAACATGTTACGAACAAATTGAGTGAGCGAATGATAGTTGAAACTCAAGTTCTTGAAATACCAGTACTCAACTCTTAGGATATAAAGAGGAGAAAGAACAAGGAGGATATGGGAGGAAAAGCAGCAATACCGGGGAAACGGCACGGAGAACGATGCGTTGTAGAACTCTGGCCGTAGTTTGTCTATACTATTACCACAATTGACACGATAACCGAACTCCTTTGTTAGCGAATTATTACCGAGCGGAATTCTCCGAGCTACATACTAGAGGAGCCGATGACCTGTGGGATTGGTTGTTCACTGCCGCTCACAAGTCCGCTCACAAGTTCGGTGGGTAGTAGTATCTCGCAAAATTACTGGACGAAACTATCCTATCCACCGGCGGCTTTGGGTTGAAGACGTCTGAAGGGATCAACAACCTCTTCGACTGGAGTCAACAAGGCGTGAGGAAGGTACTCTGGGTGCTGATCCCCTGGGACGGCCCGCCCCCAGGACACTACTATATAGTACCACCCCTAACAAGCTTTACCGCTTTCGCGCGACCGGCAGGGAAATCCGAACGGGGCCGCCGGGGCATCATCTCCGCAGGGTTGAAGACATTCTGGCCGCACTGCTGATCATCGCCTTTTGGAAGGTAGTGGATGGGCTCTTAAAATAGTACGGAAGTACTCGAGTGTAGTATCACAGATAACCACTCGGTACTTTTTATACTCGTACGATTTTCTAGTCTCCGGACGCCTTGTCAACGATTAGATAGCTCTGATAACATTATGTCTCATGGAATAGTCATTCAACTTTGATGTGTAGTCACCGGACTTTTGATGAGTCGTCACCAGACTTTTGATGAGTCGTCATGGGCGCTTATAAGTCGGTGTCGGGAGAGTACTCTAAGTTCGCTTCAATGAGCCCATTAATATTAGTAACGATATCCTGTAGCGCTGACGGAGGCCAGACGCTTCCATTCATCTGGTTCTCAGCTGTGCTGGCCTTATATGAGAGGTTCTAGCCCTTCTAACCAACAGGACCTGCTAGATGCAGTTACAATAAACCGGGTAGTACCGTCAAATTCTACGGTAGCGAGAGTTGCCCCACTCTGCGGCATTGAGTCCGATGCTAGGGTTGCTGAAGAATCCAGTCTATTTAGATGAGAAGATCGCAGCCAAACTACTCACGTACCGAGATTGTCGGTGAACCGTGGTTATCGGTGAGCCAAAATCGGCAGATTGCCAGCCGATTGGAATTAAGATAAGATCTAAAGACAACACGTATTACTTGGGGCAAGGAGTAGAACTAATTATAGTGCTAGTCGTAGCCCTCACGATCATCATAATGCCCATATTTCAGTTGTCTGCTTTCAACATTATCAATCCCGGGCTACGACGGTCAAGTACCCTACCGAGGGCAGGGGGAAAGAACCGAAACACCCTAATTAGGGTATTAACCTTCTGTGCTAACATGATGATTTCCTGGGTGCAGAAGCTGACGCAGATGCCAGGGCGCAGCGAATCTACTATTCTGGCCAAGACCGGGGGGGTGTTTTACCAATGAGAGTGGCCTTATATGTAAAACTATATGGCTAGATATATAGTGCATCTGTCTCATAAATGGGTGCGGAAACAGTGCTACGAACAAGATCCATACACGTTAGCGAAGTTAGGTTTTCTAGGGTTGTTTCGGACCCCAAGGGTAGCGTTTTGGTTCACGTTCGAAGGCCTTGCTCAGGAATAGAATCTCTGCCGGCGTTCTAGTTTAGGTCCACCTGCACAACGGTACCGCAGGATGAGAAACCACGTGAACAGAATCATATAGAGTAGGAATTATCTGTATCATCCCGACCGACCATTACCAAAATACCCATCGGGATATCGATATCCCGTCGCTGATCGTTTCCATCCACCCGGTCAGAACACTGCGCTCTTCATCGTCAGTGCGGTGAGATGAACTCTTGATTTGTCTGGGTCTACGATAACCCGCTCTGCATTAGAACTAGATGTAGTATCTCTATGCGTAAGTAAGCCAAAGTGTATACTCAAGAACAACACATGATAGATTTCACGTTCCACTACCTTAATGTAACGTAGCTACGTAGGCGCTGACAAGTAGAAAGCGTCCCGGGCCACTCGGATGCCCATTCACTCGGACACCAACCAAAACAGCGGAGAGGACCGAGATTGTTGTATATGATTGGTTCCAAAATGGTTTTCGTAAAACTGATGAAACAGGCTCAAGGGTGTAGTACTGCTGAGTGATCCATTTTAACCAATCATGAACTTAGGATCTGTTTCCAGCCAATCAAGATCCATGCGAGTGGACGCCTATCTGAGTGGCCCGGTATGCTTTCTACCTACACCGGCGTACGCCCAGAATTTGGAAATTGTTGGAGGTTTGGAGGTACCGGTGAACAGACCCTACTATAGTTACTAATTAATTGATATTCAATTGGCGCCGCCTTGTTGAAGAAGAGGGTGCTTCATTTAAGCTAGTTTACGTGTAAGGCGTTCGTGATAATTATATTAAGCTTGAATTCTCATTAATCGAGTGACAAACTATGCGTGCCTGCTTCGTGGAGCCAATACCAGCCCAAAAGGCCCCAAATCCCACCAAAAGTCGTCCGAAAGCTATATCTAAAGTAGCCCAGACAATTACAAAGCAGTGCGTACCACCCAGAAAGGTTTCAACTCCCCAAACTCCGCTCCTTAGGCCAAACCCCTATGTGCAAAAAAGAAATATTACATTACTTCGTCAAAGACGGCATAATACATCGCCCTAGAAAACCTATAGAGAAGACAGACTTTGTGCCGAAGAAGTGTCTTTCTGAAACCGTCGAGGCCAGCTTTGCTTGCACCATATCACCGGCCGCTGAAGCTGCAACCATATATCTCTAAACCATATTTTACACGCGGGAAGCGTTGTGACGATGTATATCAGGCCGTTCCAGAAGCCTTGCGCTGGTAATACCAAAACGGCACCGAAATTAAGGCCAAAATGAAACTTCCCGGGGGTAGCGAGGTTGTAGACGCGGTTGATGCTTGATGGGAGCTGTATCTCATCAGTATTCCGAACAAATAAAAGTTAAGAAATGGGGATAGTACCCATGTTATGATAAGCGCGAGGAAAAAAAGCATTGCGCATCGACAGTATGCCCATGCCGCAGTATTGGCCTCAACTGCGTTGTTATTCCTTGACATCGGCCGAGGTATAGCCGAGGGCCGATGTGGAACTGCTTCAATATGGCAAGTGTAGGATGTGACTTCGGGGACGCAGGGGCTGGCGTGGCGACTGATTCCAGGGGAGATGGAAATACGCCTATCATTTTGCTTCGGGTGTACGCGCTCCAGGTCCTCAATCTTCGTCATTTCCACGGTGTCCACAGTTGTTACTGCGATCTTTCCGGGGACGACGAGAGGATCTTCGTAGTCGTCGATGGTTTGGTTGCCCTGGATGTGCGAGCGAATATGGCTGGAGTGCCGGCCGTCTTTAGCAAATTGACGAAGATTTTTACGCAGTGTAAATATAACTCGACCGGCAATTGCATAGATAAAAAAGGTCGTCACCAACACGATCCAAGCTGGCGCATAGAAGGCAACGATCCGTAACAGTTGCCAGTCATCATCGATCCAGCACCACAACGTAGCTGGTCCGTAAATTTTCCCCTTCGTCGTGTTACAGAAGTAAAAGACGAGACTCGGCACCAGTGGAATACCGTAACACAGAACAATGTAAAGAGGTTCTAAGACTTTGAGTTGGTCTGAGGTTTTCTTTCGGAATACCGTGAGATATACATTAAACGCCATGGCCAAACACTACAAAACATTAGCGAAGGTTCTGTACTGAAATCTGATCAAAATTGTCGCGTACGAATAGCGCATCCGCTGGTATTGCCCATTGTATAATCGCTCCTTGTACTTGACATATTCGGCTATTCTGGCCTGCTCTTATGGGGTCCTGCGCATATATTGTCGCCACATTTGTGAGGATATTGCCAAACGACGCATAGAAAGCGAGTCTATTTATCGGCCGGTGGAAATTTTTGCTGGTGCAAAAGGTGATGATTATGAAGCTGGCACCGAGAAGGGAGAATGTGCTGGATACTCGGGCTGTTCGTTGAAATATGTCGCGGTCGTGTTGTGAGATCGGCATTTTGTTGACCCTAACCCTCTATTTCGTAGTAACTGTTGTATCTTCCAACTCTTTCGACAGTGGGGTGAAGATTCGGAGGATTTCCCGGAATCAATGGCGATATAAAGGGTACAGGATAAGATGGGCCCGGAAATCCTCGGTGTATTACTGCAAGATTAGTTAGCGAAAATGGGCCAGCTTCAACCCAGGTCAAAATTAATATCCGCACCTTGTCCCGATGCCCAAAACACGGTTACCAAGATAAAACGTGTTGAAGATGCAGACAGGGTCTTCTCAAATACTGGGTCTGACAGGAAGCGCGGATGAGAACAATTGCTGCGCTGTGCAGGTGTAAGCTTATAGGTAAATATACGGGCGAGAGCGTTACATGCAGATCGGACGAATGTAACCATGGGAAATCCTTGAATAAGACTAGACGGCCATCCAATATCTAAGTGGGCGAACTCTAGCCTGTACCACATCCTGACAAAACAGCGCTCATCAGTTCACCTTCTGGAAGGAAAGCTCGTTTGCAACTTGGATTGGATGGCGCGCCGCTGGTTGCTTTGGGTCTCATCAACATAAACCGGGTTCCTCCATGTCCTTGTTCCACAAGCGAGTCATCTGCATGCATGCATAATGTTCGCCTTGTATATAGTGCCGTATATAATTTGGTCCAATTGTAGTGCATGCAGGTTGCATTGGAGACATAACCCATTGTCTCTTCGTCTGGCTGCAAGCTCTGCCAGATTGCGATCTGGTTTAATCGTTAAAGCGAATGAAAGTTGCTGTTGGCGACGGAGCCATGCAACCTGCACGTGCTACAAAAGCAACGAGCTGGACCAGATAATACGGCTGGGATTTTGGTTATCTCCTACCTCCGTATGTACATACGTACAATATTGCAATGGCCTGCATCTGGCTAGTCGCGGATAAGGTGCGTTTGTAGTTGATGAAATAGTACTTTGTTTTGTAGCATTACCTTTTTTGAAGAACCTGACTCCATTTCCCAGTCACCTACTAGATACGATCAACACCCAGCTTACACTCCACGGCAATGATCACAAGGATTGCCGAAATCCCAGGTAACCCCACGATCGAGGGAAGAAAGATTAAGAGCGTGCGTCCATGCATGGAGCATAGAATGGTACTCCACGGCTGATTGACCCCAATAGGTAACAGAAATTAGTGCATGAATCGTGCTCAATACTCGCAAAATTAAAGCTGGAAGCCGAAGTCGACTGTGTTGGTCGTGTAACTGCACATAGAGTTACGTTGGGGAATCCGAACACTTTCACATTAGATAGCATCCCTAATATTGACTAGAACTTCGCGGTCAGGGGCTGGAGCGTTAGAGTTCGGATTGAGTAGGGCTTGAGACACCACGTGGGAATTATCCTGGGTCCTTGAACCTGGCGAGCAACTTCCGAAGTTACATAGTTTGGCAGATGAGGTCTTGGTATCTCAGCTGGTCAGGGACACCCCGAGAGTATATCACACCTAGTACCTGATCAAGTCTGTTACTGGTGTGCATCGCGTGTATGGAATAAAACTGAGAGCAATCAAGACCTTGGGCCTTCAGCATATCCAAATGGGAATTTTCAGCAAACCAGGGAGAAATCTAGATTTTAGATTGGCGGAGACGCACGATCTCTAGCTCCACGCGCAAACAACTAGTATTTGCCATGGATTTCGCGCAGGGATTCCGGATTCCGGCAAAAAGAACCGGAGTAAGATTCTACGTGTGTATAGAAAGATGCCTCAACTAAGGGCATCGATTAAGATGTACATTCGGATGTGTAGGTTTACCGGACTGAAAACCAGAGGGTTTCAATTTAGGTACTCATGGAGGAGAGAAATTTAGCATGCTTCGCCCTGGGCCCAAGTCAAACTGAGAACCCCCATATCTAAGCCCTCCTCTGCTTACCTCGAAACTCCGCCCGAGTACTTCCCCGGATATGTGCGTTCCTTTAATTTTTGGCTGGTACCAGTCGTCTACATAGAAAAACTGCGTCTAGAGAGGTAGCCTTGGCACGAGCGCTCAATCTTATAAATGCAACCTTTTCTGGAGGAAACGATGACGATGGGTGTCGGATTCGGATACGTATACCTGCCTGCAATATCAAGCCATAAATCCAGAGAACATGGGGGACTCGGCCCGGTTTCAGATGCGTGTAGAGTACACCCAATGAGGTTTTTGCCGAAAAATGTTCCAGTTTTGCTTTTCACCAATTACGCAATGTTCTATAATGGTGAGTTTGGGCAATAGAGCTTCATCAGCGGCGCTCTCAACTTCAGAGTTGAGGGTAGGCCTATTTTAGTCCTTGACTCCTTTGTAAAACTGTAGAATTTCTGGAGCAAGGAAATTTAGAGCTTCCCTGCCTCACTGGCCCAAACTCTCCATAAATTTGCTTGTTTTTCTCGCGAGCTCGGAATAGAAGGGCTATATCCCCGCCCCACTTCCCGAACCACATAGGATCTCCACCCGCTAGTGTCGCGGTACCAAGAATCACCGTTTAAGCATGCCGCTGGGCTAGGAACTCTGTACCTTGTTGAAACTCCAAGCTCTGGGCACTATACCCGCGGTACAGGTGTTTGGAGTAGCAATATAATTTGAGTATTTTTTGGTGGGTTCTTACTGCAAGAGGTACTTCAAAAAGGTACCGGCACCGAGTACAGTGCTTGGCAATACTTCCCTAATAGAGTATTAGCCCCTCAGATTTTCATGGACTTAACGCGGAACTAAGCGCAGCATCATGTTCACATTCGATTGAACCACTGGCAATCACATTCGATCGAACCACTGGCAGTCGATTGAATATCCGAGCACCAGGTCATTACAGCCATTGGCAAAAAAAATCGGGAAATGCACAAGATGACAAGGGGTTTGCATATCGCATTTGCATGTTCTATAATCTATAATCTACACTACATGACCAAAAATACACACTTAGCATTGAAACCTTCTACCAGCCCAATAGAAAGCTAACCCACCATCATCTCACCATGCATATGCAGCACCTTCCCTCTTGTGGGCGACACTTTCCTTTGCACGGTAAAGTCGCACGAATTCCCGATTAAAGCTCCCGATGGCTGTAGTGTACGGCTGAAATTTTTGGACAAAAGAACAACTGAGCTCCGATTGCGATTTCGGTCCGGCTATGTGCTTCCAACGGTATAAGTATCTTCTTATGATCAGGCCCGCGTAATTTGGTTCTATTCTTGCATATCCTCGATACAGATAAGACTCATGTGAAGTGTACGCAACATTATTAGCATCATAGAAAGTATGCTTAAGCTTGAGCTAGCTTCGCCACTGGGGCTGAAGTTTATCAACTTCTTCCCCACGTATGATTTGGCGATGCAAGATTAGAAGTTCCAGCTCCCAGGTTTGGAATTCTGTAACCGTCCAACGTTCCACGGTTGTGTGTAACCGACAGTGTACTTAGTACTTTTCGACATGCGACAGGGCTGAGTACGATTTCCATCGCCGAACCAAAGATGATAATGCATAGATGCATGATAACGTGAGAACTCTCCTCTGTGCTACGTACAATTGGCCAATCGATTGGCTGTCAACGCCACCCAGCAGTTGAAATAATGGCCTCAGAATCCGCATTTCGACCCAACGAAAATATGATTGCTTTGCTTTTTAGTTAGGTTCTGACGTAGGAAATTGGTTGGTGCAGGACTGTCTAATTTGATCCTCTGGGAAGCACTGAAGTACACGCAATGGCTGGAACCGCCAACGACGGACGGATCTTACTGAGTATAATAGAGTACAAAACCGGGATTTGCCGAAGTCGTTGTCATGATCGCAAAAACAAGGCAACAGTCAGAGTCAGACCAGTCACCGGATGGTACCCGCCATCAGCACGCACAGTAATCCATGGATTACATTGCAGGCGCCTATCTAATAAAGTACTTGGTAAAAGTTTCCTTGAAGCATGATTATTTTCAAGCAATCTGCATACAGCGAAACATTTCAACGTGGGACGGAAGCACCACTTGGTGAGGTTTCGGGAGCGCGGCATATTCCGTTCACATACCGAGTATCACATCAATAGTTGCAGCTTTCATGAATTCAGCTGCTCCAATTCAAACACGGCGATTGGCCGATTTGTCCTGCCTTTGCGATAACCCGAGTCAAAAACTCGGTTTGGACGTTACGGGCGAGTAATGCACAGGATGCCAATACCAGAAAGGGTTGGGAATGCCCGATCATGAGATGGAGATGCATCATCGAGAAACCTGAGCAGTCACTAGATGCTCAGGCACCGCCAACAAGTTTTTTATATACCTATCAAGTTTTTTATATACCTATCAAGCTTTGAATGATCGACGGTGGGGTATAGATCTGTGATGTGTTCTTGTAGTAGGATCGCCTTTAAGCGTTGGTGGATGCACGTCAAATGTTGCAGGCATCTAAAGTTCTCGGCCGAATTTATGCATCACGTCTATCTGAATAACAAACTCGCTTGAGAAGCGAATGTAAAGTTTTGAAGATTTTAACCATAATTCAGACGAGGGCGATCATACACTGCCGGCAGCCTTCAATTCTGACTGAGGGCCAAAATCTAACCCGCAGAAACTGATTGGTAGGGTCATTGTATCTCACTCGGTTCAAAGAATTGGTATCGGAAATTGGGAGCTGTAGAATTTCGCGCCGATTTGAGACAGCGCAGCGGAGCCACACCCAAATACAGAGAAGCTCTATATGCAGTCTCTTATCAGGTTGAAACCCGCAGGGAGTCATTTGTATAGTTGAAAGGGAAAGTACACTGCCTCGACCTGACGGGAAATTTTGTTAGTACTTGCAATCGACTCTGACCGATAAATCGGCAACTAAGCAGAGTGCACGTGAATCTGTGGCAGATGCAAAGGAAAGTACAGTCTCTAGGTGGCGGCGGTGCCACAGCCGCTCTCCCACCAAATGCACACTTTGCTTCGTGCAATTCTGTCTTCTTTTCCTCCGTACAGCCCGTGTCTGGCTGATTTACCCAAACGCAAAGCATTTTTGACCCCACCACTGCACCTATATTCAAGTGCGTAGACCCCATCTTGCACCTTGTGTTGTGTGCTTTCCTTTTCGACCAGAACAGTACGAAAGATTATGGGTCGTGTACTCATGGTTGTGTGTATAAGAGTGAAGAGGGAGAAACACAGCAGTATATCCAACCACACATATGTGGTACTTGTGCTGTGGGGATTAAAATCGCAGCAAGTTTATCCATTTCATACCCAACATCTGTTCCACCCAGTTGACGAACCACGCTAGTTCACAAGCTGGATGACCAATATATGAATTCATGGGCCATAAGCTGAACTGAAAACGTAGTCGTAGCTGCACCCCACTTAGAGATGCGGATGGGTTGAAATTATCCCCTCAATGGTGATCTGCATAGATTCATTGTACCTAGCTATACACATGGGGTGGGACAAGATCGAGCACTATCGATCAGAGGTCCCGTCCCTGAGGTCCCGAAATATGGGGTAAGTCCTACGGGGTGTCCTAGTGCAGTTCTGCTGTGAGGTCTATGGGCGGGATGGGCGGGTCCTATGACTGGAAGTATTACACGTATCCCCGCACTGGTGAAAAGTGCTGTAAAGGTCTACAAGCCGCTAAACGGATCATGGTTGGTGGTCGGTTGGAAAAAAGGAGATGATTATTCAATGATGACGTTCAATCAGCCAATCGATGCAACCTTTGTGGTCCTTAGTACCTGTCCAACAAGATTTCTACCAGTTATTGTACAAGCCGATGTACCGGGACACTCCCGAGACTATCGTTTAGAGATGTGCATCACTAGTTGTAGCACACTTCAGGCTCCAGCACACAGCTAACCGGTGGCCAGATAGCGGGCAGCGGGAGCGAACCCTGCCGGTGGACCTGCTACTGTATGCACCAAATCCAGTAGCTCGTCTGTATAGCAAATACAACAAATCCATGAAGATCACCACTCGACGAACCCGACTTCCGCAATCCCACTCAATCCATCCGTCACTCGACTTCCTCGACTAGCACACCATCGTCAAACTCATCCACCTCTATATAATCCACATCGACAGTGATGCCATAAAATAATACCTGATACCGTCAGAATAGAATCCATAGACAGAACAACTAACCCTTCCCTCCTGCAGTCTAATTTTCCGTATAATTGCGAGATAAGCCAACAGGCTGTGAGAATGAAAGTATGTAGCAGGGTTCTTTGAGCAACGGCAATCAACCCCGAGTCTTCGCGTGTCGCAATACAATTTGCTTTCCCGGTTGTTCGTATTCTTCTCGTGTTGTCGGGACTCCAACTTCTACACTTAGGTCTAGTTTCCGGATGGTGAAGAGGCGGGGTCGGTGGGAAGGACTAGAGGTGGTGTAAAATATACAGGAGGAGGTCTACTATGGGGACAGTAGGAGCGATATGTAGGGCTTGTCTGAGACAGCTAAGGAGCCGGTTTCGATGATGTCGGAACGTTGCTAAACTTCGAGATCGTCGAGTCTCGGAAGTAGCATTATGATCTGAGCGAATCTTTGTGATACAACCGAAGCCATCCAGGCGACATTTCGTAACCATAAAACCTATACGGATTCTGCAGTTTCCTTTACATTCAAGATCATAACGTGCAGCCTTAACTTTACGAAGATTTTTAGCTGCAAACGTTAGTGACAATTAAGGGTAAGTTGAGCTACCAAGGTGGTCTAGCACTGACACCTCATTCATCCTGAGCTGCAAGACCGTCGTCCATCTTTACCCCAACAACCTACGATCCGTTCTGCAGGCGTGCAAGTGGTGCTTCTAGAATTCCGCATTTAAAGCTGCAAAAATTAGGGTTATCGAGTGAGAATCTTCCCCATCCCCGCTCATGGGATCTCAATAAGCCGTGCCATCTTACTCCTCTGCGCTCGATGCACGCTTGGGGATTTCCGTTCAGTAGTTTGCGAGTGATGCCTTATGTTGATACTTGATTCCTAGCCGTGTCGATTGCATGCTTGGGCTTTTCTTGGCCTTGGCCTTGTCTGTCTCGCCCAACAAACCAACCGCTTTATCCTCCGCAACATCCCTCCCTTCGACACCCTGCAGCCCGAATCTAACAGCTACCCCTCTATCATCGACAATATTACCGGCTGGCGACCATGGAGGAATCCGTCGCAAAGCAGCAGCCGCACCGCAGTCTCGTTGTCCCCGCTGCGATAACTCTCTTAGTTGCGATCTTTCTCGCTCGATGGGTCGTCCGGCAAAGCCAGCAGGTGCAATGCTTACCTCGCTAGCTATAAGGCAAATCTGACACCTGTCGCCGTGCTCTAGGTACGTTCATTCAACGGCCGACGCTGCGAGAATCCTCCAATGCGGAAAGAACCCTTCTACACGTTCGGCCTTCAGGGGCAGCTGCGCACGATAATGGCGGCGAAAGCACAGCGGCTTCCGGAGAGAATGGTTGAGTCGTGTGAAGAGATGGGAGATACCTGGGCTTACACGTTGTTTGGAACCCGCACTATCCTCACGCGCGATCAACGGAATATCCAGGCGATGCTTGCGACACAGTTTGACGGTTTGTGACTCGCGTACGCGGGGAAAAAAAGGGGGGGCTGATGTGAGGTGCGTAGATTTTGGCCTGGCGACGGACCGCGACAGTATGCACCAGCTACTAGGTACTAACGGGATTTTCACGCAATCTGGGTCAGATTGGGCTGCCAGCCGCGCGCTGCTCCGACCAAGCTTTGACCGTGCACAGGTTGCGGACTTGGACCGGCTGGAGATCTTCTTTGAGCGGTTGCGACAACGGATCGAAGACGAAGCTACGGCCAGTGGTGGCGACCGGTGCATCGAGCTACAGGGCCTCTTCCAGAAACTCACCATGGACTCATCATCGGATTTCCTCCTCGGCAGTCCCGTCGGCGCACTTAGCGATGAGCCATCGGGTGTGAATGTACAGAACTTTACAGAGGCGTTCGACATCGCGCAGACGGTAATCGCGACACGTTGGGTGCTTAGCAATCTCTACTGGCTCTACAATCCGAAGTACTTCCAGCAGGCATGTTCCGTGGTACATTCGCAGGTCCAGAAATACGTCAACCGCACACTCAAGCTCCGTTCCGAGGCCCCCACCGAGGAGAAGGACACCGGCAAGTCGAAACGCTACATCTTCACCGAAGTGCTAGCAGAGACAACCCAGGACCCTCGCATGCTACAAGACCAAATTCTAAGCGTAATGTTGGCCGGGCGCGACACCACCGCCTCCCTCCTTTCCTGGACAGCCCTCTGCCTCTCCCGCCATCCCTCGGTCCTCCAGAAGCTCCGTGCCGCAATCGCCGAAACCGTCGGTGTTGATGCATCCGCGAAGATCCCAACACAAGCCGAATTGCGAAGTATCACATACCTGAGATGGGTTCTCCACGAAGGTACCCTCTCCTCGGTTCCCCACCTCCCCATCATACACTGATAAACAGTCCTCCGCCTCTACCCCCCGGTTCCAGCCAACACTCGCTGCCCCATCAAACCCACCACCCTCCCATTCGGCGGCGGCGCCGACGGCACTGCGCCAATCGCACTACAAAAAGGCGAGAAGGTCGTCGCCTCCTTCTTTGCGCTTCACCGGCGGAAAGATCTCTACGGCCCCGACGCAGACGAGTTCCGACCTGAACGGTGGGGGGAGGAGAGGATGCGGAAGATAGGGTGGGGATGGGTTCCATTCAACGGAGGGCCGAGAATATGTCTAGGACGTGAGTTTACACCTGTGAGGGGAGGAAGAAGGGCTAATAGGGACAGAACAAATGGCGTTGACGCATGCGTCGTATTTTGTGACACGGTTACTGCAGGTTTATGCTACGCTTGAGGAGGATCCGAAGGTTGTTGGGTTGGGGGTGAAGTATGATACGAAGATTACTATGTACTCCGGGAGGGGGGTGAATGTTAGGCTTGAATGATGAGTTGGGGATGAGGAGTTGGTTTTATTTTGTCTATTATACTTTGGTGGTTTAGTGACAGCCGGTTTGGTGTTACGGTGGCTTGAGGAATGGGAATAGATGTTTCGGAATCGACGGTTCGATATATCGAGTCTTCTGAGGACCAGACGCCTTGAAATTTTTATAAAGATCAAAACTCGCTCGGCCAGGATTCAATATCCCATTGCGATCGGCTTCTACAACGACCTGTTACGACCACAGACCTATTACTCGCATATGCAATATCGAAAGATACCATTATGTCTTGTTAGAATTGGTATTGACTAAAGCGTAGGCATGGTAGTAAGTAGACTAGATAAAGTAAAAATCCTAAAGCAAAGATTCGCCCACAAGCTCCACCAACCTCCAAAAGCAAGAATCAAAAACGCCCATCCCAGCCTTAACTAGCCGTAACATACCCATCCACCCACACCCATCCCTTTATTATGCTCACTCAAACCAAAAACCTCCCACAAACGCCCCATTTCCAACGCCAAACCAAAAACCAAAGGATATCAGCCCAAACTCAGCCTCTCAGCCAACGTCCGCTCCAACTCCTTAAAATTCACCGGCTTAACCATAAAACTATCCACGCCAGCTGCATACGCTTCCTTTTGATCACTCACTGCAGCCAGCCCCGTCAGCGCAACCACCAAACTCCGTTTTCCCCGCCCTTCTTCGTGACGCCGGATTTCGCGCGTGGATTCGATGCCGGACATTATCGGCATTTCTGTAGATGTCAGATGGTGACAGGTGGGGGAGTGAGAGGGAAGAGTACGTAGGTCCATGAGGATAACATCATATCCGCCTTCCTTCTGTTTCACCTTCCGCAGCGCCTCCAGTCCGTCAACGGCTTTGTCGAAATTGTAGCCTTTCTTTTCGAGGAAGGTCGTGAGGAGCATGAGATTTATTGTGTTGTCTTCGACGGCGAGGACGGTGGGTTTGCGGGGTTCTAGTGGAGAGGGTTTCGTGACGGCGACTTCGCTAGGTTCGTCGAGATCGGGGGAAGAGCGCCATGCGGCTAGTTCGTCGCCGAAAAAACTGTCGATGTCTAGGGAGCTGATTGACGGGGCGGTTGTGGCCGGGGTGGCAGGATCATGGTCCGGGTGTGAAGATGCTGATGTCGAGCGTGTCAGGCCGACTCGAAGATCAAGGGTATCGACAAATTGTTCCGATGCTGCGTCGTCGAGTTCTTCCGGTGCTGTCTCGTACCCGGAATCCGTCGATCGCTTCTGCATTTCTCCTAGACAGAACGCCATAGCACGCGCGAATTTCTTAGGGCCACAGGGTTTGCGGATAAAGGTAGAGATGTGCCCAGTGAGTTGGGAGGCGCCACCGTCCATAGATGGGTGGCGGCAGAGAAGGATAACCGGGGGTTTCTGTCTGAGACTCTGGATTTCGCGCAGGATGTTATCGGTGATTTCGTTAGCGATGATGATATCGGGCTCTCTTGTGTCATCCCTTAGCACCTCGAGCCCTAGATAGTCCTTTGCATACCGAACCACCGAGCCTCGGAGAAGGTTTGCCGCTTCCCCCTTTGGTTGGGTGTGGGTTGGCGTCTCGAACCCAATCATTCGCATTCTCATTCCGCGAATGCGGCTTCTGATGTCGTCGTCAAGATTTACGGATGGTTTTGGACGGTAGATCATGGGTACTTGAACCGTAACTTTTGTTCCCTTGCCGACTTGGCTTTTGACATCGATCTTGCCGTCCATGGCGCCTACGATCTGGTGGACAATGCTCATTCCCAGTCCGGCGCCAGGCGCAAGTGGATTCTCTTGGCTGAAAGGGGTAAACAACTTTGTTTTCAGAAAGCTCCGACTGATACCCTTGCCCGAGTCCGAGATCGAGATCTTGACCATTGCCCGCCTGTTTCCTTGTTCATCGCCTGAGATCTCATCGGCTCTCAGACGAACACGCACCCATCCGAACTCGGTGTATTTCATTGCATTTCCGGTGATATTGTTGATGACTCTCTTTAGCCCTGCGGGATTGAGGCAGAATATCCAGCCGTCGTCTCGATGGTCAATATCGACGATGACGGTGAGCTTCTTGTCGTCTTCGCGATACACCGAGCCACTAATAGTATCTTCGCGATCACCGGCCGCACAGAATCCAGAGCCTAGACACACACCGTCGACAATATCTTGGACGAGGGCGCTGAGGTCTACATCGCGCTGCTGTTTCACCTGCTGCATCTTCACTTCTTCGATATCATTGATTTTATCACCCTTTGCGTCTTCGGTGCCGGATTTGCAGACTTTGATTTCTTGCAGGTAGTTTAGCTTTTGAAAATCAAGGACGTGGTTTATAGTGTCGAGGAGGGTGGTGCCGCAGGATATGACCGTGTCGACGAATGAGCGCTGATATGCATCAAGGTTACTCTCGGCAAGAAACTCGGCGCTTGCCAGGATTCCGTGGAGAGGGCTGCGAAGCTCGTGAGAGATGCTGGATATGAATTCGCCTTTTGCCTTATCGGCATTGAGGATATTCAACCTCGTGGTCTCGGAAATGATGGTGTTAGTGACGGCGGTGACAAAGCTTCCTTCCACGTCGCCGCAAAAGGACTTGGTCGCACAGTTGGTCCAGACAACGCATACGGCAAAGAGCTTCCGGTTGTGGTCAACTAGAGGCACCAATATCACACTCTTTGCACCCGGTAAGAACCGCTGGAGAATCGCGTCCGTCTGATGTCCGTCATCTTCACATTCTCCGGCATGGAAACCCTGTAGATGCGTAACGATCCTTCCCGTCGGGTTTTCCTCGACTAGTCGGTTTAGATACTCTTCGTTCAGCTCGGAGACGTCGAAGCCCAAGGATTCAACCGTGTCATGGGCGCTTAGGGTTGTCCCGCATGAGGAACCACCGGCAGTTGCGTAACCCAAGATTCCACTTCTGCGTCGACACGCCTTTGGCCTTTCTGCTCGAGCTGCCGCTTCAGACTCTTTGTCTGTAGAGACGTGAGAATACACGGGGCATTCGGCTTCTTCAGCACCAAAGAAGCCCTCAAGGTCTCCATCGAGGAATACAACATTGGCGTCGATGATGTTGCGGATCAGGGTGGCGGCACGGAAGAACATGGCTCGGAAATGGGATTCGAAGGAAGATGTCTGCTCGTATTCCGAGCGGCGACGCGGCCCATCGGTGGAGTCAGTGCTAGATTGTACGGATGAGCTCTGGCCTTGGTCAAAATACCCTCCAGTACCCGACAAATTCGAGGGCGGGGGTGTCAGCAAGTAATCTTGTGTGACAGCCGAAAGGCTTGGAGAAAGAGAGGGGATTGAGGGTCGGCGTGCGGTAGTATTCATTATCGTCTCGATTAATGAACGTTCGGCCTCCTCTTCGTAGGGCGTAACTTGCAAAGCTGTGTAAGTGTTGGACTCTGACAGTGTAGGTGCATTTGGGGCAGCAACGGAGACTGTAGGTGCCAATTCCGGAAGCACGGATGTTTTGGGAAGGGTTTCTGAGAGTGCTGATTGGGGCCTTTTCCTAGTTGTATCTTCGAATCCTATCGACGGATCAGTTGGCGGGGCGGTGACATCGCATACAGAGGTGGGCCTTTTCTCTACAGCGAGATACTGCTGTCGGACCTTCTCCATTTCTCTTTGCCACTCTCTTTCTCGCCCTTTCACCATTTCCGCAAACTTCCTCTCCTGAATCATTGCCCTCCTCTCTTCGACTTTCTTTATTCGCTCCATTTCCTTCAGCCTTCTGTGCTCCAAAATCTTCTCGCTCCACAACTGTCCACCCCTTCTCTCAGTCATTTCAAGGCCCTCTCCAGGAAGAAGCCCCTCCGCAATAAACTTCGAAAGGCACATCTCCATTACTTTCCCCTTCTTCAGATCCCGATCGCCTTGCTTCACCTGCAAGTAGTTCATAACAGTATCCCCCAGCTTTGACAACGTGATCTTTTCCTCTTCCGTCAGTCCATTCGGCTTCGGCTTATCATCGAAAACACACAGTGCCCCAATTGATACCCCGTTCCTAGTACGTAGCGGGGTAGCTCCATAGAATCGTTTATACGGCCAATTTACCACGAATCCTGCATTGTGATACTGCGGATCTTGCGACAAATCGTTTATCTCCAACAGCATATCTCGTTCGTGGGGGTTTGCTGGCGGAAGCAGGGATACCGTATGCTCGCACAAACTCCCTTCCGCCGAAACGCGGGTACCGCTACCTAACCATATCTCATCGCCGGGCTCGGAGGTGTGAGGTGATGCAATGGACAGAGACTGGGTCGATTCTGCGGCAATGTACGAGTGGTCACTACTGACTATGGTGATCATGGATCGTTTACAATTCAATATTCTTGCCGTCAGGTTTGTGATGCAGGCGAGAACCGGGTCGTCGGATGCGATGCGAGAGCCGTCTATCTTCGGGGGACCCGGGACATCTGGTGGTGAATCCTCATCTTGAGCAACCAAAACATCAGTGTGTTCCAAAGCATCGCCTTCTGGGGGGTGGTAGTATCTGTCCAGGGATAACCGTCAGTCATGTTGCTTGCGGTGGAATGCAAAAAAGTTATAACACGCCGCTGACTTGAAAACTTCGCGAGTTCGTAGGGAGTTATGAGAATCCCCCATGTATCCGCTCTCCCTTTTGGTGAACGGTCGCTCAAAGGACAGTGCAGGCTTCGGAGCCGGATCTGCTGGCGACGGCTGTCCGGCCATGGGCTGGAGTGGTTGGTCGTCGGTGAGGATTTCGCGTTCTTTGATGCGACGGTAAACAGTTCACCGAGTTCGAGGGTAGTAGGTCAGTAGGGTGGAGGTGGTATGTAAGGCAAGAAGAGGATAGGGTGGGAAAGAGGTGAAATGTCAGCATGTGTAAAGTCTATGCTTAGCACTTAGCATACCCCAGATGACGCCCCCGATCCTATCACACGTCACACCAGATGGCTTAGCGGGCAGCGCACGAATCTTACTACCCAATACCTATAAAACCTGCTTCGGGGCTTCGTATCTCCAACACTGTGGAACCCCACGCCTCTCACACAAACAGCACACTCCTCTAGCTCCTCACCACCCTTCAAACACCCATCCAGCACTGTTTCGGACCAGGAGACCCGACGAAATCTTGGACCGGGTATCCATTAGAGTGTTATGCACGATGAAATTTTACCCGATCTAAGTGCACAAGGGTAGATTGTTGTATCTAATTCGGCAAAGCGCAACGTTCGTGACGCGGGCACGCGTCGATCCGACCCATCCATCCTAACTAATCTTAGTTGAGGTTTTACGTTCTCGAAGCCCATAAAGCCTTGCAGATGCCTGCGTCGAGTCTCGCGAGTTCCATCCCTCAAGCATTTTCATGCAGAGGGACGTCCCTCGCCGTCTCGCTTTGAAATCAGGGCGGTGATACAAACAATGCGGTGTGATCAATCTTAAAGGGATCCGGATAACGGCTCGAGTGCTCGGTGGCTTTTGGCTGCGGTCCTCGGGTACTGGTCCGCTCCAATCAAGTCCTCATCAATCTGGCGGCTTTTACTCTTTCCTGGAGCGCATCTCCTTTTTCGCCCGCTTTGATTTGCACTTCTTTATCATTATCGCTGGAGTGAAGCACTATTGTCAACATGAGGGTGTACACTTACCTTGTAGATCTCAGTTTCTCTATGGCCTTCTGCTTTTCTGGGGCGTTTTGTCCGATCGTGGTCTCCGCCTAACCCTGGCCACCGGCGTCTGTCTGGCCAGGAAAGTGTATAAGGAGAACCAATGCATATTACTCGCGTCTGGGGGTAAGGATCTGACGCTCCTGCTCTGACAAACAACTACACAGAAACGGTAAAACTGAGGGTATCCACACATAGTTTTAGGCAAAGTGCAATCTGAATAATGGCAAAAATGGTAAAGCTGGAGAGTGTGCTGACTTCCACCTCAGGTTTCCCCCTGTTGACACCCTTGACTCACAGTAAAACTTAATACCAGAACAGGAGTCCGATCCTTTACCCCCAGACGCGAGTATACTTTTGAGTGCGATCGGTGACGCGCCCCGATATGGGGGACGAATCAGTGGTCATTTACGTGTTTCAGCCACTATCCGCTTCTCGGGGGTACTAGATAGCCAGGCCCCCGTTACGGAGTGGCGAGCGCTTAGCGAGTTATATCTTAAGCCCCGAGTTAACAATTTCTTGAGCCGGAGTTAACATCTCAGGCCACCGCAACCTTAGTTAACTGCTTGAGCCATTAACCATACAGCTAGCCACTGTAACTTTAGTTAGCAACTGCTTAAGCCATTAACCATATAGCTAACTAACATTTGTTAGGGGTTTTCTCCTAGCAAGTGTATACCTAGGCCGTGAATAGAGTACCTGTCCCTGTGTGGCTCCGGATGCAAAACGCCTAGTGAGAACTCTTCACCGCTTTCAAAGTTCGCGCGAATTTTGGAAAGAACAGTCAACTTTCGGCCTTTCCTCCACTTTCGCAATGGGTTTCCTTCTTTCGGAAAGCACTGTGAACTTTCCAGCTTTCCTCCGCTGTCGCTGTGTGTCTCCTTTCGTCACCGGGCTCCTTTCGTAGCATCTCTTTACTCGCTGCCGATCTCCTTTGGCACCGTATAATACGCAATAGATCTCGTTCCAAATCTTCACTGTGCGCAATTGCACAGAGAGTAGTATGATATTCACTATCTACCTATCAACTTATCTACCTATCAATCTATCAATCCATCCATCTATCTATCAACAGCGACTCTGAGTTCACCGGCAGTTGGCTAGAGACCGTACTCGAGTGCACTTGGTATTCAAGCACATTTGGAAGTGAACTTGAAGATCGTAAATGAGTGTGCTTGGAGGTGAACTTGGAGACAGCATTCGAGCATACTCGGAGGTGCATTTATTAAAACAGAACTCCCCAAGTGTTGCAGCTCTAACCGCTATCATGATCGTGCAAACCACTACTATACCACTCCGCTCGAGTAGGTCGCGACAAAAAAAAGAAGCCCAGGAATAGGTGCCAGGGCCCACTTTTCGTAGCCAAATTCCTGAAAACGGGTTCGTTTTGTCAAGACATTGTTTGGTAGAATATGTTGAATCCCGACAAAGTCCAGAAAAGGAGATCTTGGCCTGATTTTCGGGTCACTTGGTACTGTTTCCCGACCGTCATCGCTTTCACCGAGAGGCATCCAAAGACACGGTAAGTTAGTGGGAGGGAGGGAGGGAAGAGGAGAGAGAGAGAAAGAGCTGGTTCAAACAAAGTGAGGTGTAGTAAAGCTTCGAAACATTGACATTGAAAACGATTCGAGTAGCTTGCTAGTACAAGTTCGCCCCTTGAAAGGCGGATAACCTCGACCCAGGCGCCTTATTAGGTGCGTGAGCGCGTCCATCCAGCGTAGCCACGCTCCCACCCCCAGCTCCCCGTTCCCACATCTATCCAACTTTGAGCTCAATTAACTCCATGAGTTTTACTTTGACCAGGATATTGTTTATATATGAAATGTATTTAACAAGATGCTCTTTCACTTGCTTGTCTCATCTTTTAGTTTCCTCTAATATTCAAGGAGTGGTTGTAGATCAAGTACAGTGGCTTAGACTATACTTAGCAATGCTGATGCTGCTAAGCACTGCTTAGCACTGCTGGTATTTTGCATAAGGTAAATTATTTCTACCTGATGCTTAGATACATGTCATATACCATCAGGTAAATATTTTCTACCTGACTGTAAGGTACATCTGTGATGAGTGACAGCTTATGACACAAATATAGAGACTAACCAGTATCAGTACCAGGCTAATGATAATGCAGAACCCATCTGCATATAGTATAGCTACTCTGTGCTAAAGAGCTTTGAATTTGATCAAGGACTGTGGACTTGTGGGGTTGACTGCTAAGGGAGAATAAGGAGGAGAAGGAGAGCTGCCTACCCCATATGATTTCTCCACCACTTCTGGTTGGAATCCATTGCCCTTGCTGCCTGAGTCTCTTCAGTATGCTACAAGACTACTTGGGTGCAGCTTGGCAGTTTCTAGGGACAATGAAATGTCACTTGGGTGAAAATTACTTAAGTTATGATACTATAGAGGCTCTCCCACTTCACCAACTTAGAAATAGTACCTATCTCAATAACCACCAACCCAAATATGCCAAGACCAATATTAATTGACAGCTAGCATACCATATATGCCCTGATAGTATTTGCATGAGGTGCTCAACGGCGGCAAGCAACTCTTAGCATCGTCACACAAGAGGTAGACTCCCTCTCACTTCACCACAACCCACAACAATCACAAAACAGCGACAACTACCATTCCTCACTTCAGTGAGGAGTCAATCCACACCGGAACCTCAGTTGACTTCGATTGCCAATATGTTTCTCCTCCGTAGTCTTCACACCGTTCCCCGCCAGATGACACCGGGATTGAGGCCATTCATTTTGCAGTGGAGATTCCACGTGTCACCTCTACCAAAAAGGGAGAGAATAATGGGTCTCCTAAAGTTCCCTACGCCGTTTACGAAGAGCTCTTCACAGAGTATAAAGCCACGCTCAACAAAATCACCATGAATGCGATAGCGGCGGAACGAATGCAAACTCACCTCGAAGTACATTCCACTCTCAGTAGCACCCACGTATTCTAGATTTTTATGCTAACTAAAATCACCTATGGTAGGCAATTTCATGACCTCATATGGTCCTTGGCATTGGTAAATGCCTCGATAGAACATGTTCTAAAAGTGGCGGGCAGCTGCCCGCGCGCTAGGTAGTAAGAAATTCGTAATGACTTACTTCGTGCCAGACTCCGACTGTCCAATACTAAGCCATACTTATTAGTATGTGTTGGTATTGTACGGCTATTATTTTCTGGTGCGACAGCAGAATGTTATCTCTATCCCCGCACATTTCCGAACTCTCGCGATTTAGCTCTTATTCTGTCAGCATTTTCAAATATGCGTCAGTACTGACCCGTATGGGGCCATATATGTTTTTCATTCGACCCCAATTCAATGACACTCTCGCAACGTTCAGTACAAACTTTTACTGCCTAGTATGGGTATGTACTGGCTTGTATCTGTGGCTGAGCCATATTCATTTTGCGGAACAGTCCATGGTGTATCACTTGTGATACTCCAACTTGTGCATACCACCTGTTATCGTCTTGTATTCATCCGTACTCATCAGTATCTGATCGTGTGTTGAGTCCATTTCGCACAAGTACACAGTCTATCGCAGAAAGTACTTAGGTTTATATTCATACTGCTCAATACTGTGCAGTACTAATCTGTACAACGCCGTATTTAACACTTCATTGAGTTCACGCCCGACTTCATATGTTGTATATTGCATTGATTGGTTTTGTAGCGCCCGTTACTGTCCAGTATTGGCATGTATCTATCAATATCAATATATTGACTGGGTTCATTTGATTTATTCTCAGCCTTTTGGCCAGAACAAATAAAAGTTTTCCCATACTTCATCTTACTGCACAGTACGCAAAAGCAAGGGCCTGCGCTGGAGCGAGAAACACAAAACACGAGAATGAGCAAGAGTTTGAGCTAGAGCTAGAGCCAGGGCTTGAGCCAGAGCTCGGAGCTTGAGCCTGGGCTAGAGCCTGAGCATCAGCTGGAGGTTTTGGTGCCAGAGCCTAAGGATGGGAGCGAAGTAAGCAATGATTCCACCAGTCCGGGTTTAGTCCAGTCCAGTCCAAGAGATTTTTGGACCGGGATCAGACCAGTCCAAATTTCCACTGGACTGGTACGGACTGGGACTGGACCAGTCCACTCGGATGGAATTAGCCTGATGTCACTGGGAGTCAGCCATACACTGAGTCACTGAATAGTGACATACAAGAGTAGTCATGTTCGTGAGAAAGAGCGGTTCTGGCTCGAGGAGCATAGGAAGAGGTTGAGAGGATGTGATAGGCTACCAGGCTGTGAGGAACCACACAAATTGCGTGGATCCATGATGGCTTGGCAAGATTGCGTGAGGAACCACGTAAATTGCATGGATCTATGAAGGCTCGGCAACAGTGCTTGAGGAACCACACAAATTGTGTGGGACCAAGAGCTGTGAAAGATGCAGTGTGTATTTCGTTGTTTGATGAGATGATGTCTATCTACCCTGGGGTCTCCCAAATATATACTCCCTGTTGCGATAGTGAAGGGGAGAACTGTGTGTATTGGCTATGGTGTGATAACTAGGTACAGGTCTAAAGTTCCAAGATGCGTAAGGAATGGAAGAGTAGTGTGAAGTCTAAAAGAGCAGTCATGAGCCTTAGGCTCTATCAACACTCCCCATCGCTCATTCCATCTCCGCTATCCCTGTATCTCTGTACGCCCCCCGCCGGCTTCCCTCTGCCAAACTGAGTGTTCATGGTTGTGAGAAGCGGATTTTCCCGCCACGTCACCTGCATGGACCGGTCCAGACTGATCCCGTCCAGTCCAAGACTGGCAGTCTGCGGTCCAGTCCAGTCCGGCCATCCTGTTGCACTGGACTGGACTGAGCCCTATCTCAGACTGGGATCGTCAGGACTGGTGGAATCAATGGAAGTAAGGAGGCCAGGAGCGAGGGAAGAGGTATATAAGAGAAGCGGAGCGGCAGTGGTTAAGGCAAAGCAGCGCGTTCAGCTTCAAAAAACCCGCCCACCCGCATCGCTACATATACCGAGGGAAGCTCTGTATGTTTTTCGACTCTACACCCAGTGAAATGGCTTCCGGCCAGCAATGGGAGAGTCCAGGTGGAGTGGCGGCACCTCTGTTTACGCGTCGTTTACTGTTTTCATTCTGGTCTTTTGTTTCTCGTGACTGTTCTAGCGTGGGATGATTTTCTGTATATGAGTGAATAAAGCACATACGAAGGGAAGAGCGAGTCCACTAGGTAGTAGTGGTCAGTACTAACATATACTTCTTCAACTCAACCTCGGCAATGTTATTGAGTTGTAATATTTGGATTCATATAGTGCTTTACTTGTTAGTATCTTCCAGTATTGTCTAATGACTCAAGCATGCTGTATTCAGGATCCGTTTTCGCTGTCTCTGATAGCGCTTTTTCCTTCATTGACAATTACTTTCAGCCGTTTCCTGCTTGTAACCATCAACAAATGATGTAGCCTTGCCGAGTTCAACAAAACCCTACGCCATCACTTGAGTGACGTCGAATTTTTTAAGTACTTAGCTACATCTACTGGGACCTACACCTCTCACCCCGGCTTGCTCACTTTTTGACCTCACCACACTTCACAGAATCTCTCCCACGATGCATACACCACCGAGCTCTCCGCTGTGTGAACCTGGCCGTTCCTTTTGGCCTCCTTTAGCTCGTTTAGCCTCTCCAAACTGCTTGGTCGACAAGGATGGCAATGCCCACACCCTCGAGCTTCTGACTGAGATGGACCAGTGTTTGTCAAGGGCTGTTAGTGGTCTACTGCACGATAACCAGGCTGACAAGGATAATGAGGTGGATACTGGGGTGGTGGTGGACGAACCCGCTGATCAGGCGGATAGTGAAGCCATCGAGGGGCTGGTTGATTCACAAGTGGATGAACGCGCTAATGAGATTGACCATGTGGCTAGCGAAGGAGGTAATGTAGAGTCTCTGAGTGTTGATGGAGACACCGATGGGAGTGATGCCTGTCTTGCCGCCACAAGCAGCCCTCCTCCTACGCATCGATGCCAAACGTCATGAGCTGGTACTACAAACCACTCCGCTATCACATAGTTGATAGTCATAAGTACTTGCCCTAACTGGCTTCAACGCTCTGATAAGGTGATTTAATCGATTATCAGCGCGAGTACTTCAACAACGGCATGGTTTACGCCAAGGGAAATGCAGAAGATATTCCGACTGTCAGTCGGCTGACTAGCCTTACAATTGAGCAAGTAAAGGTCAGTATCAGCAAGTACTAAACGGGAATCTCTGGTATTAAAGTAATTACTTCTCCTAGCAATGCATGAACAACGAGCCGAAGTAGTATAAGAGCCGTCCATGTCTACTGAAGAAGATTGCAGCAACTGCAGGGATTTCCAAGAAGGTAGATGAGCTAACGGAGGCTTTGGAGGAATGCATCTCAGCCGGCGAGCAACCTGGAGATGGTATCATAGATGATGATTCACAATATCTGGCAAAGACTTTGGTATGATTCCTTATATCTTCACGAATAGTAGGGACTGAGCCGTGTTAGGATAAGGTATTGGCGTTGCCCGTCACAAAGTGAAATTTGTGAATCTCTGTACCTATTCCATCATCTACTTCTCGTCATCGGGTAGCCGTCTGCTTAGCAGCGTTGAAGTTGATAGCTTGAAAACAAATCATAGAGCCTGTCTATTGTATACAACTGGGAGACCCATGAGATGTGGTTGGCAGGAGGATTATACGGAGTTCTGCAGCCACGCCAGCGAGGCAGAAGCGCTTGAAAACAAGGCCTTTACAAAGGCAAATACGAAGAAAGGCAAAAGCAAAAGGTGAAAAGCGGTAGGAAGGTAAAGAAGGATGACAGCAATAGCAGTGGTAAGTGTAGTGATGAAAATGGTGATGATAATGTTAATGGCGATGCCGATGCCGATAGCGATGGCGATAAGGTCGTACAGCCAAAAAACCCAACAAAGAGGCTGGTAAAGAAGTCGAAAAGGAAGGTGGAGAAGTAGGGGGGAATTTGGGCATAGTGTTGTAGAGACGACAAAAAACATCATGTGCAAAATGGTACTATTGTGTACTGACAGGTACTGAAAAGTATTGATTTGTATTGAAGTGTAACAAAGTGTGTTGATAATTCTTTCAGCTGACGAAGCGATACACAATAATACCAGTCAGTACATACAAGTATTACTCAATACTGTCACACTAAGCTCAAACTAACTTTATTTGTTTGCGTATCATAGGGAAGCATAGTGAATAATACCGAAGTATACCAGCCAATACTAGTTAGTACTCATTCACCTAATCGCTTGTATCGAGAGTAGCAACAGAACTATAGATTACAAGTTCTTAAATGGTAGAACAGTGCCAATCATCCCACCAAACCTCGACATTTTCCGTTCCTTAAGAGAATGTTCCACTTAAACAACACTCTCCTTATCGACAGAGATTCCCATCGCCTCCAGAGCAGTAATACCCTCATCGACATTTGGTTCAAGAAAGCAATGAACAATGCGCTTGACACCCTTTGCAAGCATCTCAGTCTCAGCATCCTCATCCTGGAACATCTCCAAGACCTCGCGGCGTGTTCGCATGGTATTGCTGATCTTGGTCTATTGAAATCCATTGTGGTTAGTTCTGCCACTAATGAATGAACGAAAGAAGACCTACATTGAGTTTCTCGCGGCAAGCAATTGAACTCTCCAGAAGTTTACAGGCGAGGTAAAGCCCCTCCAAGAGTCGCTTGTTTTTCATACCATGAAGTCCTGTATCCCAAACGTACTCAATGATGTTCTCGACTTCTTCTTTGCCGATCACATAGTTCTGTTTCTTTGTAAGTATAAGGACATTGAAAGTAGTGGAAGTTATTCAAACCTTTCCACTCAACTCTTCGATGCGGATACGTCTGTCAACCTCGGCAGGGTTGACTTCGGTTCCCTCATTACCCATAGTGGTAAGGATGTGAGATCTAACCTTGTCGCAAAGAATTTTTTCAGCCTTGCTGAGGGTCTTGGTAGGGTTCTGCGCAACAGAGTGCATGATCTATTCAGTATTTATCTGTAGCGATCAGTACCAGTCAGTATCTGCAGGTAGCAATGTACTTGTACTTTTGGCATGCTGGTTCTGATTCGTTGATCGTCTTTGAAAGTTCGGTAGCGAGGCGGATATGCAGGAGAAAGTTCGGTAGCGCAGCTTGAAATGATTGGTGCGGCCGGGTTAGCACACCAAGCATTGTGCCGGGTTAGCATGCCACACATCGTCAATTGACATCAGAATCCCTTGAACCACCACTGACCAGCTTGTGACTAACGACAACAACAACAGGATGAGCCTCACCAGCTCCCAGCAGTCGGCGGCCGAGATCTTACAGCAACCCTTACCACCCCGCACGGCCAAGTACATCGACAAGCTTGCCGCTACAATTATCGAGTGTGGTCGTGGATACACGGAAGATGATGTTTGGGATGCTCACGAGAAGTTGAAGGTTGTGCCAAGGGATACCATACGGGTACGTGAGATATTAACCTTTTGAGAACTTATAGGCTCACCAGTACGCAGTCATGGCTTGATGCATGCGTTCATGTTCCGGAACCCTTCAGGTCATCCCCCATGGGTAACGGCTTATCATCCCACTCCGGTTCTAAGCTCCCATCACCTCTCTCCCAGGCTCCGATGGGCACACGTCAATTCCAATCACGACACTCCGAAAATTGTCTGCCAAGTACAAACCCTGATACCAGCAACGGGTGTCAAGACGAAGATGTGAGCTTCGATATCGGCAACGGGAATCAAGACGATGATGTGAGCTTCGATATCAGCAATGGGAATCAAAGCATGAATGTGAGCTTCGATATCGGCAACGGGAATCAAGACGACGATGCGAGCATTGATAATGGCAACGCAATCAAGGCAGACATGCGAGCTTCAACGTATGCGATGGAATTCAGAATGGCAGGGATGCCATTGATGGAGTTGATGCCGAGGTTTTGGAGCTCGCTCGAGAGTTTCAGAGTTTCGGTACTGAAGGAATTTTTGAATGGTATGTATCTATACTTGTCTCTACCCGATACATGTTAATTGCTTTCTAGATGTTGGCTGCATACCAAAGTAGGTTCCCTAAGCACAAAGGGTGCAAAGCAATACTCCCGGACGCAAATTACTCGCTAGTACATCAGTTGGAAGAGTGGAAGAGAAAGGTGGAAAAGAAGAAGGAGCTCTGGAAGGAACGCAAGGAAAAGGCAAAGAGAAGGTCTAAGAATACTCGGCAGCACCCTCACCTCAGATGTGAGAGGAAGAACGTGGGTAGCAAGCTGGGGCCTTACTGGGCTCTTTCATAGGGATGTATGCGAGGATTTACCACCTGTATTCTTAGCACACTGGGAGTTTGTGTATTCTTAGCGAGCCATATACCATAATACTACTTTGGAAATTATATGTCGAGTAACTGCCATTACTGTTCA
>Ga0307512_10001059_pt1 | contig 40181 bp, 50 predicted proteins | sample 14_EM_MG_FD_200267 | JGI IMG/M metagenome (GOLD analysis project Ga0307512, IMG submission 200267) | Populus trichocarpa ectomycorrhiza microbial communities from riparian zone in the Pacific Northwest, United States - 14_EM | ecosystem: Host-associated > Plants > Roots > Unclassified | place...
TTGTCCTCTTCGACACTGGCATTCTCCGTAGCGGTCCCCCCCGAGTCCTCCAGCAACCAATCATCCGACCTGTCTATCAAATTCTCTGTCTCTTCGATGGTGCCCGGCTCGCCCGATATCGCCTCCAGCTCCGCGCCAACTGTTTGCACGTGAGCCTTGGAGTCTGAGTCTTGCGGGTGCTGCCAGGACAGGTCCACCTCTGCGACGACGATTTACATCTGAGTGACCTCTTCCTCATCCAACCAACAAGACCAACTACCCTCCCCCTCCAAATGGACAGCATAGGCGGCGTCCACGGGGCTGGTCTCATCTGTCGCTGGCTCCTCCTTCGGAGTACGACAGTCGCGGGCCCAATGTCCCACCTCTCCGCAACTGTAGCATTTGCCTCTGCGCCTCCCTCTTCTGCGCTTCCCCCGTCCTATGGCTGCGGGGGGTTCTCCGGTGAGTCCCTCTCCCCTTCTTCTGCCTTCTTGTCCTTGCTGACTGAGCGCGCGCCGGTCCTTCATACGGTCAGCCTCTTCACAAATACTTTCGATCAGGGCTGCGGTGTCGACGACGTAATGGGCTATGCGTGCGGTTGTCAAGAGCAGAGATGCAAATCACGCAAGCTCGTCCGGAAGGCCTAGGAGTAAGGTGCGTCGCAATTCGTCGTCCGTGATGTGTACGCCTACGGCCGCTAACGCCTTGCGCTTGTATCGCAGGTCTGTTATGAAAGTTCGGACGTCTCCTCCCCTGGGGCAGCGCATGTCGAGGAATGACTGCTCCAGGTCATACCGTGCCCAGATACTCGTGACCTTGTTCTGTTTAGCAAGTTCGTCCCATTGCGCCTTCGCTGTTGGGTACTCATCTAGGCAAAGTGCGGTCGAGTCTGGGAGCTTCTGGAACAGGAGCCATTGCGCCATTGCATCTTCACGCTCCCACTTTTTGATGGCTTCGCTTTCTGCGTTCGTGGGGTGGGCAGCGTCCTTCGGAACAGGACACGTGTTGGTTCCATCAAAGTGGCCCCATCGGCACATGAGCTCCATGGCCTCTTGGAAACGCATTGCAAAGATGGCCCAGTTGCTACCATATTCTTTAAGGCAAGGGACAGTGGCGGGGAGTTCTGGGAAGGACACAGCAATGTAGTCGGACATGTCGCAGCAATACAGCGGATTCTATTGTGCCGGGGCAGGGCACATAATCTGTAGAAAGTGCTGAGAATTGAGTTCTGGGCACGTGTTGGGCCTCAGAACGCGTGCAGGTGAGACGTGGGAAGTATTTGGTATATTCAGACGTGGACACTACTCACCTCAGGACGTGTGCGGGTGAGACACGGGAACTGAGGGTGCAAAAGGTCAACTGTCTACTATATAAAGAACGGCGACTTGTAGGTCCATAATATGAAATTCGCCAAGAAAGCAATTAATGCATTCTGAAACACGCTAGATGGTGGGCTAATGAGTGTAACAGGGTATATCTTATCGATCCGCTCCGCACGCCATGTTTGAGTTGAGTGCTACGCCAACGCGGTTCCGAGGTTGTTGACCGCCCTGGAGACAATGCCAACACCGTGCGCATCGCTCAACGAGGGAACTTGGAAGAGCCGTTGATACCAACACTTCCATTCCGCCCTGCCTGAACTTTGCCTTTTTTTTTTTTTTTTTTGATATTTTTACCATCTGCTCGTACCACCTCGGATCTATAGCAGTTCTCCGGGGTCTCGTACAGAATTGGTTTGCGGTCAGGAAGGCTCCCAGCACTTCACAAGCTTCGCCCCCTTCTTTTGGCCCTGCCAGCCATTGAGCCTCATTCTCTGCCCCGGTTGGTCGCCAGACCCCAGGCCGTCTGTACCCGCTTTCAAGGTTACTGCTTGCACGTACGACCCCTGGACCGGTTGGAGGAAGTAGCCGAGAACACGTGGGAGGGTAAAGACGGTATAGAGAGCAAAAAGTCAAAGTAAGACGACATCGATATAAAAGACGAAAATGAAGGGGTCGATACATGGTGGGGTGGTAGAAGAGGGGTGAACGACTGCGATAGTCTGACAAATGGCAAATGGAGACGAGACGGGGCCTAGGGCCTAGAGGACCGTGTGACGCACGAACAAATTCTAGCACAACTCGTTGAGGATGACAGGATGTACAGCAACTAAAGAGGTTTGATCCCATCTAGGGTGCCGGGCAAGAATGACGGCAAGATTGATGTATTTGAACGAGGTTAGTGCCGTTGATCTCATCTGGTACGGTGGATGTATTCTGGATATCATGTGGTATGATCTACCAGGCTACAACTCAAGTTGGGTATGGATTTGTTCGTGTATAATAGGTGTTGGTCCTCGTCTCCGCAACCCGGATCCATCCCCTCCTAGTCAGACAGATACGTTATCGTGTATCAAGCACGCATATGAAACAGAACTCCTCTCAAATTGTAAACCGACTGGTGTTGCGTGTGCTACAAGACAAGGAGTCTATTACACAGAACTGCAGATGATCACTTGTGCCACCAATTCACAACGGGAAAGGCATGGATGTACGGCATGTAGATATCATCAAACTGAGAAAGGGACTCAACCTGGGATCAATCGCGCCTGGCGAGGAGAATACGCCAGTAGCCCGAGCTTTCAAGAAGCAGCATCTGGAGGAGAGCGGGTCGATTCAGCAACTCTTTTCACGGTCGTAGCTGTAATAGGAAAAGGGATAAATGATGAGCATCCTAAAGACTCGGAACATGTCTCACACGTACTGTTTGCGGGAGTGGGAAGCGCGGTAGTGGTGCCTTGTGTGCTGCTAGTGGTGAGCGACGCAAGCTGCCGTTCGTCGAGAGCCAGCTAAGACGCCACAATCAGGCGCCGAATAAGTGAGAAAGGGCGTTCCAACAAACCTCGACTTTGATCTTCATATCGTCGACCTGCAAAGAGAGTGTATAGATCTTGTACGTCAGACCGTACCGAACCGCGAGTACAAGTTGCTGGAATATTCCAGGAGAATGTTGGCTTTCTTTCCGCATCCGTAGGAGTTGGTTCGCAAAACTGAGTGACGACCAGTGAGGATATTGGGTGAGACCATGGGATAAACTTCGTACCTGGCCAAGTCTGCCCTAAATTTACTCGCGTCTGTGATAGCGCCATTTGCCTCGGCGCGATCAACGAGTCCTCGTACTTCGGTCAATACTGCCGCGACGTGTGGGATGAGATTGCGGGGAAGCAGGAAAGGAACGTGTTGTACGAGGAAGTAGATTCCGAAGATAGATAGAATATTACTGAGGATTTCGATGAGACGCATGGCGGGAGTGGAAAGTGGGTGCAGAGACAGTATCGGTCGGTCACTGGTGCCACGATGGAATAGGAGACAAAGGGGGCAGACTTGCGTGCTGACGCGCCTCGCGGCCCCGAGTCATCCGCATCCGCACTACGCTTATGCCAAACACAGACAACAATACACTCCACATCCTGTTAGGTTATCCAACTATCCAATTTATCTATTCATCTCCTATCGCCTCCACCTCCGCCAGTTCACTTGACGGTTCTCCGCCGACCGTCCCTTCGACAATCCATCCTAGGACGGTCCGTCCCCGTCCTACACCTCCCCAGCCCGGCCCCGCCGCCCCTTTGTCCCTCTCGTTAATCTATCTTCTTATCAGGGCTAGCTTACCCTCGGAAGCGCTTGAGGAGTTCCTTTCCATCTCAGGCCGTCCCTCTCCCCCCCACGCTCTCCCGTTCTCCGACCCGTTAGATGCCCAGTTTCGTAACTCCAAGACGCACACCTACTGCTCTACCGTACAAAACTTTGAGCGGGATCGATGTTCCTCGGGACAATTCTCGCACTGCCGTGAAAGGGTCATGTGCTTCCGTCAGCTCCCGCGCTCACAGTTCCGTCCGTGTGCTGGTGTGCTGCGGTTGGGTGTCCCCAGCTTTGTGAGAACGACGAGACTGACGTGAGACCAGAAACACCCACATGAACTTTTAGATACTGTCCGTTAGGTACGCTGTTTGCGCCTTCATCTTCCCCATTCTTTCCTTACCATGAGTCGTATCGCTGACATTCATGTCCTGGCCTGTCGATAGCGCCTCTCAACTCCCGCATGCACACTCGCAATCCCTTTCAACGTCACCCTTCTTACGAGATCTTACTTGTCCCTACTCCTTATCTCTTGCCATCTCTATGTACATTTGGATCTGAGGTCTTTGGGAATGAACAAATTGAGGCCAGGATCAGGTTTTCAAGTTCAGAAGCTGTTCCCGATTAAATCAGGCAAACATAGGACCCGATTTTCTCTCCCACCCCCCACATCAGATGCGGGCGGAGAAGACTCGGAGAGGTCATCGGATCTCCAAATCAACCGGCGGGCTCTAAAATCGTCAGCCACATTATCATGGATGATCAGACCGCAAACCCCTCTCCTCCGACAACAATCAACGATGGAGGCATCTTCGCCATATGCACATGTCTTCCAACCTGGGGAGCCCGGGACTCCGTGGGACAAGTTGTCCGCGTCCGATCCCTCACCTCCCTCCATGCTCCATGCCAAATTCTGGGCCAAAAGCATCGATGAGGACAGGTCTGAATGGGAGAAAGAACAGGGTGGTGAACCCACGGAAATCGAAGGAAGTGACGTTGGTCCAGGCTGCTTCCTTCTCGACCTCGGTATTGAGTCTTTCGCATTTTCAAGACTTTGGGTCCGTAAAGATTATATTCGGCTTTACGACGTTTGCAACACCTACTTCAACGAGATCATTAATCTACACGTCCCTCCACCCTCCGTCGTGATTACAGGCCAGCCTGGTATCGGTGCGTGCTCCCCCCCATAGACTCTTCATTCTCAAACACTCTTTTGAAGGGAAAACGTACTGGATCTTCTATGCCATCCGCCGACGCCTAGGCGAAGCGAAGCCTTTTCTCTGGTATTATGGACGGTCGTGGTATCTATTCGTGGAGGATGGCGTTTTCCAACCCGCTCAACGCCTCAATGTCACTACTTTTCATCGATACCTTTGGACGTTTGTTGATGTGGACCACGCAAACAGCGTTCCGAGCGAGCTTCCTGTGTTGGGGACCAAAGTGTTCACCATATTCACCACGTCACCCCAACGTAGTCGATGGAAGTCTTTACAGAAGGGTACAAGCTGCATAGCCCTGATTATGAACCCGTGGACGTCAGAGGAGATATACTGGGCATGAGCTTCCTGCCACCCCCACGGTCTTCTCCTGCTTACCATCCTCTACTAGTGGGGTCGCCCATGGATTTTCGGAGCACCAATTCATAGAGGCCAGAAACACCTTCCACGAATATGGCCCCACTGCTCGCCTTTGTATCAACTATCGGAAATCCGCAGCACCTCTCTTTGTTCCGATACGACCGTACAAGTACAATCAACCTATCCATGGATGCACTGGTCAAATGCATCAGGGAAGGTGGTGTCCTCAACTTGAATGCATCTCATACCGTTTTCCTCATCAAACGAGTGAACGTGGATGACCTGCAGGACTTCGCTCTTGAACCCATGACGGATTCCGTCCGGCTACAACTAAGGATGCAGTTCATGAGAGCAGAGTGAGGGGAACTATTGCGGGCTTACGAACAGTGCGAAAGAGTGGGGGCCTCCTTTTAGAGCCAACAATGGTGCAGCTCCAACTCCAGGAAAGGGGACCGCTCAACCTCATTCCATTGGTGAAACAGTAAGGGCCTGTTTGGGAACCTGTTTGTATCTCGAGATACCAGCCAAAATGATATCTTGTTGAAATATTGTTTGAGTGGGAAAAAATGTGCTGTTCGACAAAAATTTCACGCATGTGAAATCATATTTCGTTTGAAATAACGCCAGCCAAGTCCAAATGCACCTCTGACCCTTGATTTTGTCAAGATTGCATTTCTGTGACGGCGCGTGTGACTTGCGTGATTGCATATTCCCCCCTCACATGCGCATTCCTGGTCATGTGTCATGACACTCAGTCACATATTTGTGATGCGGCCTAGCTCTATTTGGTTCGTGAAAACAGTGCGTTCGGATAACACAAAAAATATATGGGGCATGAAAACAGTATCTCTATCTGGCACCCTCCAAATAGAGATCACACACAGAATGCAATCTACCCGAAAAAGTTCCTGAACGGGCCCTAAATCCATTCTTTTGGGCTACTCCCATGGCACATTTTTACCCACAACATTAAGCTTGCCAGTGTGACTGAGACAGTTAAATTGATGTTTTGGGAACCCAGGGGAATAGTACATACCAATGCCAGGTTGTCCAGTGATTACTATGGAAGGTGGCAGCATGTTGTCCTGGTTTATTTTATGATCTTGTTAGATTGTTGCAGCCTATGAATTATGGCTGGACTGGGGATTGAACCCACACTTCCTGAATATGTACCAGGTGCTCTTCTAACTGAGCTACCTAGCCTTGGGGAATCAATGTGGATTGCCTCTCTTTGTCACTTCAACTTTGTGAACAGATTTATCATGCAGCCTCCTGGATTATGTGAGGTACAGTACATTACAAAGGTACTACATGGACACCTCTACCTCCACCACTCATTAAGGCATGCAAATCATGTGAGAGTGTAAGCATATCCATCATTCACACTCACCATCCTGTTGGCATTTGAAAAAATATCGGAGGGAGAGTTCCTGACATGTGAAGAAGATCAAGAACGCGACGGCGATTCCCGATGGCAAGCTGCGGCGGAGTTTACCATTGCCTGTGTTCAACGTTCAAGGTGCTCAGGAACTTGAAGCACCCAACTGGACGCGATGTCAACACGGACAACTTGTTCTCTTTCGGCGCGGATTTCTCGTCCCCATTGCGTAAGATCAAAATTAATACCGTAGAGGCGCACATGAAGACCAAATGGAGATGCAGAGCGATATGAAGGAGGAGCGTCGCTATCATTGACTTGCGTACATAAGTTCCTCTTGCATATGGCCCTAACAACGGTCATAAAGGCCTTCATTGTACAAGTTATGAAAGACAAGAAGCGTATGACGCATTATAGGCTCGTTAGCGAAGTTACACTTCAACTCACGTCGCGGTTTTTACCTGATCACATGGACATCAAGAAGCGGATCAAGGCTTTGATTGAGGTAGGTGGCGCCGCAAAATCTCCAGTGTGAGAGTTAGCCTCATGTAGCGTTGGCAGAGAGAATATCTTGAGCGATGGAAAGATCGTGAATCATACAACCATCTGGCAAGTCTCAAGTTGTCATCGTTATTGCAACGGATTGATAACGCCTCTTCCCTGTCCACCAGACATGAGCTATATCTTGTCCCACTTTCCTGCAACTACAGTGTGAGGTTAGCCCGGACGGTGCTTGCTTGTGACCGACATCGCCCCCATGTACCGTGCCCCATCACCTTGCGACCTCTTTCTAGTGCCCTCACCCATACCAATTCCATTGGATCTACGAATCGAGGTTGAATCGTCTTGACAACGCAGCATCCATATTACATATTTCGTTGCCCTCGCGCCTGTGCTTTCAAATTTCAAGACTCAGGTCTTCGCATGCATGCATCTCGCCCTTCTCCGAGTCTCCTCGTATTACTTGTATCATTTGCAGTGCTTGATCATGGGGCCACCTCCCGCGAAAATCCCGCCCGTACGCGATTCTTCCTGGCATCTCATATTCTCATCTCCCCCTGATATCTTACTTCGGTACTCGCCTCGTGGTCGTCTTCCATCTCCAATTTACTCGCCCTTCTCTATACATGGCAACTTCTCGAACAACTGGTTTCAGTTGTTGGCTTGCGCCCATATCACTTGTCCCCGAACACATGATGTAACGATGTCGCCCCGACATACTCCGACCTCTGCTGTATGCCATCGAGTGTGTACACTCATCCTGTGGAGGACATCTTACTTAATACTGTCTTTCTCAGTTTCAGAAAAGGTTTGACTGACGATAGTCCGTATCGACCTTTTCTGATGCCGTCGTTGTGCGGCATATTTCGGGCGTGCGCATAGGCGCATCGGCGCTGTTCGGGTACACAGGGAGTGCGCCAGAAGGGACGCAGCTGCGCAGCATCCTTCCCCAGAGCGTGCAAGGGTCTAGAGGGCTCGCGCAGCGCGGCCGCGATCTATCTGTTGGACCTGCGCATGCTGCGTGCCTCGATGGTTGCTAAATCGGGTAAGCTTACGGCTTACTCCGCACCAGAAGAAGAGACTCTGCGCGGGGTAGTTAAGCCTCACACACCAGAAATGGTTGTGCAACATCTTTGCACGCGCAGCCCCATAGCTGCGCAAAGTTTCGACAAACCATTCTAACGTTCTCACGAGGTTGCTCTTGATTCTTCTTGTTCCGTCATCATTCAAGTATGTGGGGTCACGGTATAAAAGCAGCTTGCCTCGGCGACCGAGGGGAATCAACTTGAATCAAGTTCTGTTCTCACCCTTTTCAACTCTCATCGCTTCACATCTACAATACTGTGCACGACCCACTGCAGTGGTATATTTCCATATGGAGCTTCCATCACGCGAGGTCCGCGGTCACTTGAATTGTCGCCTTTCTCTTACTTATCATCCTCCATCAAGGAACGTAATTGGGTTGAAGAGTCGTGGGAGAAGATTGCATCTAACATCCGTAAAATCCAACATCACAAGATAGACATGCTCATCTTTTCACAGACTTACTGTCTGGTATCCTTTCGACCCTGGAGCCTGATGCTCTACAATGGCGTCACCAGCCTTGTTACCGAGAACCTTGATCGCCTAACAAAGGAAATAATTTTCCCTAACCTCCCTTCCGGACTGGAGTTAGACCCTATGAAACGGAGGCACGACGATGAGAAGATTTTGGAAGCCGTGTATAATGCTTGGAGTGATCATACGGATAGTGTTAAAAAAAGTGAGCCATACTACCAAGCCTATGGTGTGTCACCCTACCAGAGCATTGCCACATACTCTGAATGTGTATTCTACTTAGGACACCTGTGCGAGACGTGCCAACTTTCTTGGGATTGTCGACTTCGGGCGCGATCAATTCGTGCAGCGCTTCCTCTGTCCCCAAATAAAGGATCACGTCATTAATGCCATCCTGGATCTCCTCCACATCGAGCGCAGAGGTCATACGATTAATCGATCTGCCATTAAGAATTGCGTGGATGCACTGTCACAGCTCATTGACAGTTCAGATGGCACAACGGTGTACGAACGCCACGTAGAACCCAGAATTTTGCACCAGACCGAGGCGTACTACGAAGCTGAGGCTGGGAAGCTACTGCTCACTTGTGGTGCTCTGGAATATCTACGCAAGGTGAATCTGATGTCTTTTGGGCCGTCCTTGACTTTCTTTATCCTACGCTCGTCACTTCAGGCTCAAACATGCCTCTCAGAGGAAGAGGCACGCGTTCACCAGTTATTACCTTCACAGACCCTCGCCCCAGTCAGGTCCATTCTCGAGAGCATGTTTCTGACACCACACTGGCAAACACTCATGGATATGGCCAGTCCGGGCCTGAATGCTGTGGTTCATCACGACAAGCTTGACGATCTTTCTCTCCAATTTTCGCTGGCCCCTGTTGAGGTATTGTTTCTACGTCGTTTTCTCAAGACATCGATCCAGAAGCGGGGTACGGAGCTCAATAGAACTAGCATGGAGAGGCGAGAACTGGTCGACTCGGACTCCCGTGTTGGAAATGGGGTTGACACACCCACTCGAGGCAATGCCAGTGCGGAGACACGAACCCGAAATGCTAACCCACGTGGTCTCACACTGCCAGTAGCTCTGCACTGGGTCGAGGGCGTGCTGCAGCTTAAAGATAAATTCGACCGCATCTGGGAGGTGTCATTCAAGAAAGACCCCAAGATCGAGATCGCTCTTTACGAGGTCATTACTATTGTCTCATTCATCGTGACCCATGTGACGCTCACTTGTTCAGGCGTTCGCATCGTTCATAAACCTACATCCACGAGCTTCCGAGTTCATATCCCTCTATATCGATGACAATCTGAAAAAAGGGTTGAAAGAGGTACATTGTACTGCTTGTTTTCCCGGCATTGTCTCACGACCGTGCCTAGAAAACAGACGCCGAAGTCGAGGTCGTCCTAGATAAATCCATCGGCTTGTTCAAATTCATCACCGAGAAGGACGTATTCGAACGGTATTATCAGGCTCATCTAGCAAAGCGCCTCCTTCACAATCGATCTGCCAACGATGATGCCGAAAGAAGCATGCTTGCCAAGTTCAAAGCCGAATGCGGTTTCCAATTCACGGCCAAACTCGAAGTCATGTTCCACGACGTAGAATTGTCTGCGGACACCATGCAAATATACCGTGATCACCTCAGCAGGGCCACTGTGCGTATTCTCCTTTTGTCATCCTGATTTTGGTTGCGTAGTCGTATGCAGGCCCCCGAGGTCGACATCAACGTTATTGTGATGACATCCGCATCCTGGCCTGTCTCCAAAGCACCCCTATCATGCATCTTGCCTTCGCTACTCGTCAAGACTTGCAAATCGTTCGAGCTATTCTACCTTTCGCAGCATGCAGGGAGAACGCTTACATGGCTACCCTCATTTGGAAATGCGGACGTGGAGGTCGCGTTTAAAAAGCGCAAGCATCTCCTCAACGTATCATCGTTTGCACTGATCATCCTGCTGCTGTTCGAGGATCTCGGAAAGGGAGAGTCTCTGACATACGCGGAAATCAAGAATGCGACGGAGATCCCAGACAGAGAGCTGCAGCGGAATTTATACTCGCTTGCATGCGCGAAGTACAGGGTGCTCAGGAAGCATCCATTTGGACGTAATATCAACCCAAATGATTCATTCTCTTTCAATGAGGGGTTCTCATCCCCATCACGGAAGATCCACATCAATACGGCTGGAGCGTGGATCGAGAGTGATGAGGAGCAAAAGGAAACTCAGAGGGGTGTGAAGGAGGATCGTCGCTATCAGATCGACGTGCGTACCTAGATTCCTCTATCGTATGAGGCTTGACACAGGTCACGAAGGCATGCATTGTACGAATCATGAAAAACAAAAAGCATATGACACATAACGGGCTCGTCAACGAAGTTACGCTCCAACTCACCTCGCGGTTCTTACCTGATCCCAGGGATATCAAGGAGCGGATCAATGCTTTGATTGAGGTACGTGGTGTCACTAGATTTTCAGTGAGAGAAATAGCTTCATGCAGTGTTTTCAGGAAGAGTATCTTGGTCGATGTGAAGATCGTAAATCATACAAATATCTGGCAAGTCTTAACTTGTCATTGTCATGCGACATGCGACGGATTGATAACACTCCTTCGCTGTCATCAGATATGAGCCATGTCTTCAGGTGTCCCACTTCGTGTCTTTAATGTGAGGTCAGCCCGGCCGCCACTTGCGAAAACGCCCCGCCGCCGGTGCACCATCGCCTCGCGATGTATGACCCATCTCATACCGTTTCTAGGTGCAGCTTGCGCATTATCATGTAGGTTCTCTGCGCAGCATTATCTCCGACCCTCAACTACCCCTGTCGGTTGCTTGTACGATTTAGCACGCATGGTTTATAGGAATCGTGTGTATCAAATGGTTTCGGAACTTCTGCGATGAGGGACTTCCGTAGACCGAAGCCTGCGTGGTTCTTCAGCGTGTAGTTCTATTATCGCTCTTGCCAAGTTCTCGGCACTCGACACATTTTCGCTTTCGCTTTTGTTTCCTTATATTCTTTTTGGTTGTGTGGCGAAGTGAGCGCATATGTGTAAGGACGACAGCGCCTGGGACTGTCAATAGAACCAAGTAGTATCATGTGCGCTACAAAGTATGGTGGTTGCATAGAGATCAGACTTTAGATGGTCGCTGTTGCCGCCGGACATAGCAGCGAGGATGATGCCGTATTTGTCTTTTCGGGATTGCGAGTGATGGATTAATTATACTATATTGCCACTACCAAATAGGATGAATGAGCCGTTCCTTAATGTCCATATAAACTGTGCAAGTGGGAAGAAATCGATGCAGAATGAGGGAAGCACATTACGCCGTATTATCACAATAGCTCCTCGTCGCAAAATGGCTCACGCGTTGCTGCAAGTATTGGGTACTTCACCATTGAACCTACCAGGGCATCTAGGAAGTATTGCTGCTGTCCTCTGAAGTAGACCATTGAACCAGGCGACTAAAGTTGAGGGATGTGAGATAGGAAACGATGAGATCTGGGTTTGCAAGGGGCATCATCTCGAGAGTCGTCACGACTTGAGAAGTTGAGAGCTGCTAGAAAAAGAAAATAACGTAGGGTCCGCGGTGGAGAACTGGGGGCCGCGTGGGAGGACTGCGGCGGATTTATTATAGGCCGTGGCCGAAGAAGGGAGGTGAGGCAAGGTTGGCGAGTTTTGTGGGCGCTTGCTGGTCCAGTTACCGTCACCGGACAAGCCGTCAATCAATTCACTCTTTCCCCCCACATTCACGGGTCATAACACAGCACCCTATGGAACATTGCTCGTAGCCACTTGCTTCATCCAGCTTTCCTTCACATGCTCTCCTTTTTCTCTCTTCTCTTTTGCTCTCTTGTCGTGCTGGATGTGGCCCAGGCGCGGCTAGCTGACAGTTCCCCTCGGCGCCTCGCTCCGTCACTGCGCAGCATCGTTCGGCGTCAGACCTCGCAAAACACTACAACGACTAATTCGACGTCCAGCAACCCTAACGTCACCCTCTCGTCTGCTGGCATTGTCCCGTTGGTTCTCGCCAGTGACAAGCAGTGAGTTTTACGAGTTCTCGCATCCCGGTGGGCTCACGGAAGCCTCATGCCTGCAGGACATACTACTCTCTCATCTCCGTCGGAAACATCAGTTTCCGCGTCGCAGTCGACACGGCGTCGTCTGACACCTGGGTCGTCTCTTCAGACTGTACCACCGCGGAATGCAAATCCCTACCCAAGTATCCTTTGACCTACGCCAGTCCATCATTCGTTTCCGTCAACAATAATGCAACTTTATTCAACGAAACCTTTGCCGATACCACCTGTGCGTATCGATGTATCTGCTGTCGCAGGTGGCAGTATCCTCAACTTTTTTCTAGATTCGTCGGGCTTTGTTGCCGAAGAAGCAATCGCTCTTGGAAGCTTCACCGTAACTCAGCAGGCTTTCGGTTCGCGATACTTTCTTTTGAAACACCATTTTTTTTTTCTGAATTCTCTCATAGGTCTGATGAACTTCACAAACGTGAGCTTTGTTGATGAAATTAGCGGCATCTTCGGCCTTGGTTTTCCTCGACTCTCCCGGATCCGCAGATTCGCAGCCGATGGCATGTCTCCTCGTCGGCTTATTGCAACTACGTGACCCTGACATACGGACTGGATAGCTACGCCATTTTTTTCCAAGTTGGCACAACAAGGCCGGCTGAATTATCCTCTTTTTGGCGTAAGCTTGCAACGCAATGCGTCCCCGGGCTCTCTTTCACTTGGTGAGGTCAGCTGCTCTCCTAACGAACTACCGCCTCATCCCGTGCATCAAGGCGCTGTGGACTCGACGATCGTCAGTAATGTTAGCCTTATTGAATGGATAGAGGTCGTTCCATTTGAGCCGGTTGGCATCGAGAGCAATGTGTCTAGCTATCTCGAATGGGCCATTCCCATCTCGACTATCACGGTTAGTATCCTAGCGAGTTCTTCGCCGACTCATGCTCATACTTCGCTTCCTAGGTAGGGAATCGGGCCTTTACGTTACAGCCCACATATCCTCAGGCAAATTCCGACCAGTCTGTGGCATTGCTTGACATGTGAGTGGTTCGTTCTTCCCTTTATGCTCGGCTGAACCACCACTTCTCACAGTGGCACTTCTGGAATCTTCGGCCCCTACCAAGACGTGAGCGTTGTATCTGGAGTGTCTCTGCTTTACCCTTGAATCCTGATTGTTTCTTTCAGGTCGAGCGGATTTTCTCTGTTATCGATAGCAGCCGCCTAGTTGACTCCTGTGTGTCGCTGTCACTCTTTGTTTGTTTCACAACAATCTTACGTCGGCCCCTCCTTAGCTGGACAATGGGCAATCCCGTGTGATACCAATCTGACCATGACGATTACCTTCAGGCAAGTTGGCAAACCTCTTTTTCGACTGTTTGTAAACCGATTCCCCATTATAGAACGGGGAACTACACGCTCCTCCCATCCGACTACATCATTGGTCCTACTTCTGCTGTACCGGATTTATGTTTGACGTGGCCCAAAGCTTCGCCTCCGAGCCCGGACGGCATTGACTGGCAGATGGGCTCCGCTTTCTTGCGGACAGTTTACACGGTATTCAGGTGCGATTATCACTAATTTCATGACTGAATATGCGTTCTCATGTGTCACATTAGCCACGGCATTGCCGGGAAGGAGCCGCCATTGATCGGTCTTTACCCACTTCGACCAGCGGATGCGGTGCCTCTACCGCCTGCCTCGCTTTCTGCCTTGTTCTCTTCCCTCTCGCTGACTGTCCCAACGACTCTCCCCAATTTCCTCGTGCCAACACCAACCTTTACCACCCCTCCTTACTTCTTCAATTCCTCCGTTCCGACTTCCGCTGTCGCGATGAGCGACCTTGCGACATCGACGTATTCACCGCTTGTCGTGGAAGTCCTGAACGGGGTGACCCAAAAGTTAAACTTAACCACACTCCCAGAGGTGACGCCGACACCCACAGCCTCAACACTTCTCCTTACCGACGCGGGCGGCACCGTGTATACCACAGTAAGCGCGCTACCGATTTCGACCGTTGTGCTTGGTCGGCCTCCAGGATCTTCTTCTGCCGTCGCAACCCTCAGGCTTTATAGCGTTCAACACATACTCGCTACTGCTTTCACTTGCGGCCTCACTTTCTTCGGGATTTTCCGTTGATCTAGCACATTATTTGCTTTGCATCACATATTATTTGAGGATCTACCTCCCAAAGGGGTTGGCACTCCGTCTGTCCATGTTATACCTCATTCAATGTTGTCTACGAGCATATATCTTTACGGACTTTGAACGATATCCACTTATTTGTAGTTAGAGAGAGAAAGTCTTGACCCTAACCCAAGTCTAAGGTTGTATATACGTGTCTATTGGAATTGGCGACGTGTCCCGAGTCCAAATACTCGCACGCGCTTAACGGCCACCGTCTCGTCTCATACACTCCTGGCTCTCCGTCTTGTCCATGCTTCAAGCCAGCTAGATGACCATCAATTCACTCTTTATTCTCCTCGCATTACTCGCGTGTGCTGTACTTGTCAGCGCAGCAGACCTATACAAAGTCCTCGACTGTGCGTAGGACGCGTTACGTCGCCGATAAAACAGAGTGCTTGACTTCGCCTTGGTTATATAGTGGATAAGTCTGCGTCGGAACAAGACATAAAGAAGGCATACAAACGTCTCAGTCGTAAATACCACCCCGACAAGAATCATGAGCCAGGCGCGGAGGATAAGTTTGTTGAGGTCGCGCATGGTGAGTTTTCCAAAGGGTCGCTTCGCATGTAGCCACGGCACTATCTCACGTGTCACAGCATATGAGATCCTCTCCGACTCAACAGTGAGTCGTGATTCATCCTTGGAAGAGAAAACGCCGTGCTGACCGAACGCAGAAAAGGCAAATTTACGACAGACATGGTGAAGAGGGTTTGAAGGCTCACGAAGGTGGCCAGCACCAATACGCGAACCCGTTCGACATGTTCTCGCAATTCTTCGGGGGCGGCTGTACGTATCCCATCGTCCTCGATCCTGTCCGCTTGTTCTGATGGATGCTTTGCTCCCCCCTTTATCCCTCCTCGCGCGTAGTCCATGCACACGAGCAAGTTCGCCGCGGGCCTACGTCCGTCTCCGATTTTGAAGTCTCTCTAGCGGACATCTACACGGGTGCGAGCATTGACGTGCGTGTCCTTTCCCCATAGTCCGCCCCACATCGCCTCTCTACGTGTCCCCCCCCCCCCTCCCATCACCACAAAAACGATGCTGACACTTTACGGCGTTCGCCCACCAGTTCATCATCAAAAAGAACGTGCTCTGCGATCACTGCCGCGGCTCGGGCGCCGCAACGGACGGGGACATACACGCATGTCCCGACTGCGGCGGGAGCGGCATGCGGATAGTGAAGCAACAGATATTCCCTGGGATGTTCGCGCAGTCGCAGGTGACGTGCAACAAATGCGGCGGACGGGGCCGCATCATCGTGCGGCAGTGTCCCGCCTGCGCGGGCCACAAGGTCCTCGACCACTCGGCGCAGTTCACGCTCGACGTGCCCCGCGGCGCGCCCGAGGGCCACGAGGTCGTGTTCGAGGGAGAGGCCGACGAGAGTCCCGATTGGGAGCCCGGCGACGTCGTCCTTCGTATACGCAGTCGTGCCGAGAAGGGCGGGTGGAGGCGCAAGGAGAGTAGTCTGTACTGGAAAGAGACGATCGGGATCGACGAGGTGCGTGCGGTATTACGTTTTATATATCTTTTCCGTTTTGCTCATCATCTGGTTGGTTCACCCTCTTTGACAGGCCCTGCTCGGCTTCACGCGTAACTTGACCCACTTGGACGGACACGTTGTCCCGCTTGTGCGCAAGGGCGTCACACAGCCTGGGTTCGTGCAGACCGTTAAGGGCGAGGGCATGCAGCTTTTCAACCATCCAACTGCCCATGGAGACCTCTTCGTCGAGTATAACGTCGTCCTCCCGACACACCTCTCCAAAGAGACGCGACAAGGTGCGTCATTCTCGGGTTTCCATCCCGTGGACAGACGGACCGATGACTCATTTTTGCCCTTCTACTACTTTTCACAGGTCTTGCCGAAGCGTTTTATGGGAAGTCGCATAGAGATAAATCCGAACTATAGACTAATCTGTGATTATTGTATATCTTTCTCCCCCTGCATCCCGGGCATTCTGGTAATCCAATGCATAAATTATGATGCATGAACGTGACACGATGGTAAATTGGCCATCGTGTCTGTCCCTGTCAGGTTTCACACTGCACACAACAATCCTGTTTTTGCATATCAGCCACATCCCGCCGCACAATGATCATTACAACATTAATACATCCAGTGGACGAACGAGACGGACAGTGAAAAAAAAAATAACACAGGCGAATCTTAGTCAAATAAAGAGCGGAAAAGGTGGGTTGAAGGAGAACGAGAAGGGCGAGGTACACAGAATGAATGACGGGAGCGGGTGCACAGTGGGTGCGTTAAGGTGCACTGACCGGAACTAGTTGATCAGGGGAGTACGATGAGAGCGGTGGTGGGTAACTAACAAACGAATGGGTAAACGGGTCGCGCAGGGGTCGACCGGGAACGAGGCAGCAACGGGAAAGCGGGTTAGAAGTAACACATAAGTACGAAAGAAGATGGGAGAGCCAAGGGAGTAAGGAACGGGTGGCGCAAAGGGGTCAGGGTCAGGGTGATCGGCCGTGTTTTACCGCTTAGCGAAAACCTTTTTGAGGAGGCCGAGTACCTTGGGGACGTTCAGTTGCACATATTCAAGATCCAAAAGGTGCTTGTTGTCCTTTTGCTACAATCGGAGGGTCAGTCAGCGCAAGGTCACGAGAACATATCCAAGGCACTGGCGGCGTACCTTCTCTAACAGATCATCAATTTTCAGGTCCATCTCGAGAATTGCCTTTTCTCGCCCTTTGTAGTGAAGCGCTATGATGAACGTGCCCGGTGTTGGCGACGTGATGTTGAAGTAGATATTCGGCCGCCTACATTAGACATCAGTGGTTGAACGATGTTACTGGTGCTTCCTTGACATCAGCCACTTACCTTGTGTCCGGGACGTTACTCTCGACGATGATACCCTCTCTCTCTAACTGAGCGTGTGTGAAGCGGTACGGGCCAAGCACAGCCGCCTTCTGAGGTTTCTTTTCCTTCCCTCCAACCGTGACGACCCCAACGGCAGTCGCAACGCCTTTATCTTTGGACGCCGTAATGCGAACGTTCTGCAAGTACGCCTTGTATTGCTCGAGCTGCCCGCGCATATAGTTGTTGTGGTCGAGAATGGTCTTGTACACGGATTCGAGCGACTTCGTCTCGAGGATGACTTTGTCACGAAGGTTCCCGAGGTGGACAAGCTCAGCGGCGACTTCGTCCTGCATGAGCTTATACCCATCGGCCTCCTCGATGATCTTGAGCTCCTCCAGCTCGCGTAACATCTCCTTCACCTTGATGCCCCTACGCACAAGTGTCGCGTCCTTGGTCGTTGCTGCTCGTTCGGCAATAGCACTGAGATTATACGGTTGTTTCTCGGCTTCATGCGGTAAAGAGCGAATCAGCTGAACAAAGATAGACTTGGTCTCCATATAGAGCATGTCGCTTGAGGAAACCGAATCGGCAAACGCGGCTTGGATGTCCTGCACGGGTGTCTCCCAGCGGCTATAGAGTTTAAGCTCAATCGTCCTGTTCTCCTTCCGGGGCACTTGGGGAGGTGCTGGCCCTAGTTCGTCCGTCAAAATACGCAGGTGCTGCTTGTCGTTTGGTGACTAGGAAACAATGAGTGATAGCGCATTTACTAAGCATACACGAGACATACTAGCACTTCTATATGTTGTAAGATCAAAGAGTGGGTGTTGTACAATTCGTTCAACGTGATATGGATCATCATGTCCTTCTTGGAGAGAGCCATATACTGGTCCATCTGTCGGAAGATGGTTAGATTGAGAAACGACGAGAGATAGCTAAAAAAAACGAACCTCGAGGGTATCGTAAAAGTCTCCAACCTCGCAAAGGCTGTTCAAAAATTGGTTGATTCGTGCTTTATTGTTTTCCACAAAGGGATTGAGAGTTGCCATATAAGCCTCCTTTGCATAGGAAGGTTTATTTGCCAAGTTTTGAAGCATCTTCGCGATCTGCACCGGGGATCAATAGAGTCACGATCACCGATGACCAACACGCACCAAGGTCAGTGTCCGTCTTGGGTGCTTAGCAGGAACACCGTCAACTAACATGTACGCCTGCGGTGTGACGACAGCAGGGTTGATGAAGCGAAGGAAGAAGAAACCACCAATGAGTGAGGCAATTGCGATATCGGTAGCCTCCGGGTATTTTCTCTAACAGCCCTGCTTTGAGTTGCCAAGCACGAGGAAGGATACTGATACGTACTCGTGTCAAACTACGAATTTGTTTGCATATCCACCGGATGCCATAGGGAACATCATCCAAGCTATCAATGATGGTAACGAGGAAGCTGTTTGCTATCTCCATTAACATGGTCAGCCTGGGGGCTATGATAGCCTGCACATCCGGGTTGGTCGCAGCAATTTCTGGGGGTACGCCTCGGGGAAGATTTTCTGGAAGTGAGCCAGTCTCCTCCTCAATCTGGCTGATCATCTGCTCGTAGACCTGGGCGAATAAGAAAAGCATGAGAACAAGGCGAATGGTGAATTACGATAAGGCCAACCAACCTTGACGGGATTGATCTCCAAGTTCAGCTCCTTATGTTCGATGAGACTGTTTATTCGTTCGGCGAGAACACTCTTGAGATAGCTCTGGCCTGGTCCACGACGTGTGTAGGTCGTCATCATACGGGAAACTGGGGTATTGGCGCGTAACAAGGACCCAAACTCTGTCGCGGTATCGAACTGGGCAGACAGCACGGACTGAAACATTGTCAAGAGAAGGTGCTCTTCTCTACTTTCGTATTGGTTACCGTAGAGGGTGAACATGACCGTTTGGAGGAGGGTGTCAATTTCGGTCAGGCTAACGAGACGACAGAGCGCGGCGATGTGGCGAGGCTCGGACTGGAGGAGGAAGAAGAGGTTGGAGTATTGTTGAAGTTTGCGCTCATCTGGGAAATGACCTTCGGTAGGATCCACCTCCTCGAAGTGCTTCTCAACTTCACGTTGCTGGAAGATGCGCGGTAAATATCGGCTGACAAGAGATACGGGGAAAGAGAGGTACCTCGTCGAGGGCCATACGATTCTGAATGAGGAGGGCTATCCTTTGATCAAGGTAACGGACATCACGCTCCAAGACAAAGTTCTTCTTGGACTGCGTTGATATACGAGCTTTGAGGTCTCGTAACCGCTTTTGCGCTAATGGTGACGTTTGAATCTATCCTGAAAGAGAATGTATAGTGTTGAGCATGTACATACCCCTAGCCAAATCATCTTCAACATCCAAGTCTTGTTCGGCAGCCATGCTATACAAGGCGGTAACACTATATCTATTAGTGTTTCTGTTGGTGAGACGCCGAGATGACATTGTTGCGGGAGAGGACGGGGCTTCAGAGAAGGAGGACATTGCGGACGATGTGTGCGGGGAGGAAAAGGGCTGTCCCAGGGTGGAACGAGATCGATTGGTTGGTTATCGTTATTCTAAGGGGGAGGTAGACGGTGACCAGAGCGACACCAGCGCTAGATAGGGAGAGAATACGAGGCGACAGAGTTTGAAATAGGGATGGGATGGGGAGTGAGGGGGATGAAGAAAGAGGAATAGGGAGCGGTTGAAAGTGGCAAAGGGAAACGGTCGACCGAGAGCAGAGCAGAGAGACAGAACCGGTAACCGTATCGTCCCTTTCACTTGGATTTCTTTCGGCCCGCCGTCTTTTGTTCCCCTTTTCGGTAATGATCCTTTCCCGGGGCCGCTCATCCCTCCGTTCATTCTCTCGGTTGAAGTTTATCCCAACTCCGAATGTCCAGCATCCTCCCGCGGATACTCCAAAAAATCTGCCCACTTTTTTCGTGGTCGGTCGTTGCGACACAGGTTTTGCGCTGACGGCAAAGCTGCCTATCAATCCATCCCCGCCTCGATCGGCGACCTGTCAACCCTGTCTGGGCCTGTCAGCGCCACACCGAGTAGTCTCGAACCCAGGGACAAGGTCGAATGCCGCTCTGTACGCTTTCTCTACCACAGCACACAATCACGGTCCTTTTTCAGCTGCAGCCCTTTTGGATTGTTCGTAAGTTACCGTGCACCGCCGACAAACAAGCCAACTGGCTGATGTGTCGCCCACTTATAAATCACGCTTCGGATGAGACAAAGCATCTCAGCCATACAGCACTTTCTTGCCGAGTTGACGTTTCCAAGATGATTAGGGCATAGTTCGATTTCAAAATAATGTGGCTGTGACCAAGGCTATGGGGGCAAATGAAAACAAAAAAAAAACCGTACAGTACACGCAAATCACGGCAACCATATCTAGCCGGTCTCTGCAGACCCTTACTTGGGCGGAAGGCGATCAGCGTTCCGCTATCGGTAGTAAAAGGTGGGTGATCCATGTGGTGTGCACAGCGTGGCAGCTTTGCAATACCAGAAGCGATACTTACCGCGGCACAACAGAATGAACGTCAAGATCCTGCCGCAGTCAGGTAGATAGAGGTGTTGGATCACCCCCCCGGCGAACAAGACCTTAACTGTGTTTCGGGGAACTCGCCCCTCTTGCGTCCCTCTACCGACTGAAACTCGACCCAGTATGTCCTGCCTGTGACCTTTTTGACAGGTTGCAATCAGCAATCCTATGTACGTCTAGCAACTGGATAATGGTCACCTTGGAGGCAAGATGAGCGACGCCAATAATGACCCCCATGACCCAAGTGTCGGCAGTGATTTGAGCACGGACAGTTTGATTCTGAAAGCAATCCCCTGTGAAGCGATAATCTCAACGACGAAAATGACATGACGAACCATCTTCTGAGGGGAGTAGGAGCAAAGTCAGTCGGAGCGTGACATCGAACCAAGTGCTCACTCACAAAGTCCGACACGGGTATCGCATTCGATGCGTCAGCACGCGCATCGCTACCACGAGTTCGTGCTGCGGACTTCTCTGCGGTCAGAGTACCACCATCTCGCCCGGCATCCGACGATGAATGGGATCGTTGCCTTTCAGGTGCTTGGGACGATGAGTATCCTGGGGGACGATAGTCAGGAGAGGGCTGAGAAGAGCTACTGCGAGGGTGCCGCTTGTGACCATATTCTGGCGGCTGTGAGGCGCCAGAATGTAGCCCAACATCTGATGGTGAAAATAATGCGCTATTTGCAGGTGGTGAGGACGAAGGGAGTGACTGGCACCGGTCAAAGGGTCTGGTCTCATAGGCACGAGGACTACCGTATACGGGGTATTGTCCTGTGACAGAGGCGCGAGGATCATGATAAGCCTGGTAGGATCCTGTGTTAGGGGTGCGGGCATCACGGTGGGATTCATAGGATCCTGTATCAGCGGCGCGAGGATCACGGTATGCCCGGTGGGGTGGGTAGGGATCACTGTAGGCCCCGTAGGATCCTGTGTCAGGGGCATGCGGACCACGGTAAGCCTGGTGGGGTCCAGTGTCAGGGGCGTTAAGATCGTGGTGGGAAGTCGGGTAGGAGGGTCCTGGGAAAGAGGTATAATGACCGTGTTTCAACTCAGCTGGGTAGGGTCTCGTGTCAGAGGCGTAAGGACTTGGGACGGCCTGGCTATTGTTGTATGTGGCCGGCGATTGGGAGTGTGCATATGGCGAGACATCCGAAGGTGAAGTATAGTGGTGGCTGGAGCCAGGAGGGGCAGGATTGGGAGTGTATTGTGGGGGAGGGTACTCGCGACCAGGGTAAGTACCAGAATCTGGATAACCTCCAGGTGAGTGGCTAGGTAGCCACCCAGAATTGTCATATGGGTAGGGGTTCATATGGATATGGATCACAGGCTAGGAGGAAGAGAAATGCTCGTGGCTAAGAACGCAAGTAGGTCCGCTATTTAAGCTCGCAGGTATGGAGACCTCCCAGAAAAGAAGCGCGACCGGAAAGAGCTTGTGCTGAGCCTAATTCACTGTGTGGATTTTACAATATATCCTATGGGTTCATGCAAAATCTTGAGATCTGATTGGCCAGCTGCCACCGTCTGTCAGAAAACTGAATTGGAATAAATTGTAGAATCCACACAGTGTGATCACGAGTCTGTTGAGGTTTAAACCTAGCAAGGGCAGCAGGTGCATCATTGTTGCAAAAAGCGGTAGAACTACGTTGGGTTCCAATTGTATTGACAGAGCCACCAGATGACACGAGGGTCTCACGTGTACGGCGCACAGGAGGGCACCCGGGTGCGCGCTGGAGTTGGGCTTCCCTGTCCCTGTTACGGTAGTCATACGGTCGGTCACGGTACAGTGCGGTACCGACGGCCGCACCATTGTTAGTTGAATTGCATCCAAGGGGGGAACGAACTTTGTGAACCTGAACCGGTTGTGTCTACTATCCCCTTTGAGAAAACCTATGCTATCCCATTGACGGACGCCATTTCCGACCTACCTCCCAATATGTCTATCCTAGGGACGCAAGTCAATTGTGTAGGAGCTGCTTAAGGCGGTGCCGAACTGTTCGATTCATATCGACCAAGTCGATATGATCTAATTTTCTTGATTTTGTTGGACAGTTGCGCCGATTACGATATTAGTATGGGCGTCGTGGCCTTCGTTCGGACATACCCTCCGTCTGACACCATTCTAAGCGTTGCCACACATACAGTACCTTACTCGCCTGTTTTCTTTCGGGATGAGATCCTGTCTCACTATCCAACCTCCACTTCGAACGGCATCGTTTGCTATTCAGCATAGCTTCGCTCTTCTGTTTTTGGAAAAGCGCTTTTGCCCCGGTAGGTTTACTGTCTAATGGGGCAAGTGCTGGGAGTGGGGAAGAGATGATGCCAGCCTGAGCCCTACCAGTGCCCTACCACTGCCACTTAGCGCGGCATAACCGGACCGGTGGTCCGAGTTGTGGGGCTAATGTTCCGCGCCGGGGCCATGATATGATAGCAGGACCACGCCTCGAATGTGTCGAAGTGCTTCCCCTGTACCCCCGTCCTTCTGTAGGCGCGTTTCAAAATGATTATGGCATATGGCATATTTCGATTCCAGAACCAGAACAACGTGGCTGTAGCGAAGGCTATGTAACTAAACCATTCACGGAAGTCATGATAACTACATGTAGGTAATCTCCCCCGCAAACTTACCTCACGAAGACAAATTATTTCCGCCAATCCGCAGGATGACCCGCAGGACGACGTGTACGTATCCGGGTGGCGTATTTGCGATGCCAATAGGCATTTGTATAGTAGGATGATGGACCCCCAGGATGCCCCTATCACGTAAAGGAGCTGGCTATCCCCCTGGTTGATAAGGTCTCAACTCCTCGTTAGAGAACTCTCTCCTTTCACGCCTCCCGTCTACGGAGTCGAATTCGACGACGTATGCCCTCCCTGTGATCTGTTTGATGGCTAGCAATCAGCTATCGTCCGAGACGTCCAGTAATCAGTGGTGGTCACCTTCGAACAAATATGCGCGACACCGATTATAACTCCCATCACCCACGTATCGGTCGTGATACGGGCGCTGACGGTTTGGTTCTGAAGAAATTGGTGAACGTCAATCCAATGTGGAGCGATAACGTCATCTGCGAAAGTGACAAACCATTTTCTACAGAAAGTAGAACCACGTCAACCGAGGGACTCGACGTCGTGGCAAGAGGTCACTCACAAAACCGGGTATCGATAGCTTCGACGTGTGAGGCAGCGTATAGCCACCACTGGCGGGCGCCGGTCCGTACGCAGGTGCGGCAAACGGGTACGTTGGGGGTGGGTAACCGGCTCCTGGGCCGTCACGAGAGGGATGAGGACCGCTCAGCGCGGGGCCAGGTTGATGAAACCTGGGATCGTAATGATTGTATGGTTGAGAGCCCATGTGGACAGTTTGGACAGAGCGGACGGACAAGGGGGAGAATGGTCATTGGACAACGACAAGGGGGGCTCTTTTAAGGTCGCGGATGTGGATAAGTCCTAGAAAAGAAGTGGTGATCGGGATAAAAGAACGAAAGCTTCTTGCGTCGTAGTAACGTAGCCAAACGTTCCACAACTGGGCATGTAAGAAGAAAGGCCGTGCTGAGATATTCCAACAATGGCAAATTACTGTTAAGGTGAAAAAAATTATTTCACGACAATGGGCGTCGAGTTGGTGCAGCGTGTTGATGTTAAAGAGATAGTCGCCGGTAGCATCTGGTTAGGGAGATGGCCCGAACACGGCCGCGTCATCGTGCCAATGATCATTTTGCGCCCTGGACCACGCGTGTGATGCGTGGTGTTGTGTGAGGTAACGTTCTAAGTCGATCATAATTGTATTGTCGCCCGGTAAAATGAATAGATGCGCACAGTGGGTCACTAAAACGGGTGCAGTGTCGTAAATGACGCGACGAAGCTTACTTGTGAGCGTGTGAACATCGTAAACAACCGCAGCCAGTGACCTCCCAATCAGCTCAGTCAATATCATAGACACCTGTTACCTTTACATCGAATCTATCGTCTTTTTTTGGTCTCCAACTGGAGGTATCACTCTAATTCGGATGACGAACCAGTTATCCATTCCCTTCAAGAAAACCTATGTTGTCCCCTTGACCGAAACGGTTTACAACCACATCCGATCCAAGAATCGCAACGTCCATCCCGATGCGTTCAAATGGGACTTGGGTAAATGGGAGGCACTGCGTAAGGCGGCGGCGAATAGTTCGGTTCACATCAATCAGGTTGAAACAATCCTTGAGTAAGTTCTCAATTTGCACAGATTTGTTGATTCCGACCTTCATCCGAATGATTTCGTAGATATCACGCACAGCTCGCCTTCATTCTCACGAAATTGCCAGCAAATGTATGGATGTCGCGGTCTTCTTTCAGACGTCCGCCTGACGGCATTCCAGATATCTTTGGACATACCTTACGCGTCGACCTTCTCCCCTGATGAAATCCCCATTTCCCTACCCAACCTCCACTTCGAACGGTGTTGTCTGCTATTCAACCTAGCCTCTCTGTATTCACAGTTAGGTCTCGCTGAGGACCGTACAACTTCGGATGGTGTGAAGCGAGCAAGTGCGTTTTATCAGGTGAGGTTCCGGACAGCCTTGGAGGTTGAATCTTGTTGATTTGGTATCTGTCATTGAGAGCTCTGCCGGAACATTCTCGTACCTGAAGGGAACCGCATGGCCCAAGCTAAAGGCTTCTCTCCCCGATGAGGACGGGCTCCCTTGGGACTTGTCAGAAGCATTTCTCAACTCAATGGAGTCACTCATGCTAGCGCAGGCACAGGAGTGTGTGTGGCAGTGGGCGGTCATGGGTATGATCACGGGTTTGGCTCTGCCTTATCGGACTGTGCCAACCTAAAAGTCCAGGTCGCAATTCGAATGGGACTATAGCAAAGCTGGCAGCTCAGGTTGGTCATCGCCGCCTTTTTGTTTGTTTTCCTGTGCATTCTTACCACTTCTTCAGGTCTCGACCCTTTACGACAATGCCCGATCGGCAATTCGTGACGCCGGTCTACCCATCTCGAGCGAATTGCCATCAGTGAGCTGGTCCGTGTTATATCCATTGGTCATTCACTCAGAATATCATCTTTAGGCGTGGAGTGTCCATATTGAGGTCAAGCACCTGCACTTCAGTGCTGCGGCACAGTATCGAAAGTCAATTGATGACACAGAACGCAACAGGTCAGCGCGGCTCCGGGAGATCTCGGTTTTGCTATTGACCCTGACCCCTAGGTACGGGCACGAAGTAGCCCGCCTGACAATCGCACAGTCAACAGCCAAAAGTGCATTTGCCACGGCACGCCGAGGAGCGTCTAAATCAGTCATGGAAGATGTCAAAGTGTGTTATCGTGCCCCTTGCCAATTATTTTTCTGATAACCTTCAATAGTCGCTCCTGGAGATCTTGGATTCAAATCTTACTCGCGCCCAGCGAGACAACGATTTGATCTATCATCACGACGTCCCCCCCGCTTCTTCTCTTCCAGTCATGCAACCGGCATCAATGGTTTCAAGTACTGTACCTCCGGAGCTTCTCGAACCTAAGAAGATTTTAGGAAACAATAATTTGATATTTGGGGAGCTCATTAGCTTGGGCGCGCAGATTGCGATAGGTGAGCGGCGAATCGCACCCACATTTCCCCCTTTTGAGATATTTTCCCAGAGATCTATAATGACAGGCGAAACACGGCGATCAAAGAATCCGTTAAGGACAGGGCACAACAGCTCAATAATGCCTATACACAGTCAGTCACGGCATCCGTAAGCTGGAGATGGGGGTTCATGTAATTGTTCCAGGAAGTTGCAGTTTCATAATCTTCCCGCCGCATTGGATGCGTTGGATAAACCTATTGGTCTGCCGCCCAGTCTTTTGAAAAAGGCGGAGGAGATCCGGTTGGAAAATGGTCCTGAGCGTGTTGAAAAATCATTAGAAGATGTCCAGATGTTGGCTAGCTGTGCCATGGCCATGCTGACGGAGGTACGCGCTCATATCACCGATCGTAATTAATCACTTCTGCATCAAATTTTCCCTAGTCCCTTGATATCCTGGATCAGGAAGCGTCAGAGGACGAACAACTGCGCAGGAGTACCCCAACCCAACGGCCACCTTCCCATCAGGCGAACGAGCAACTAACATCAAAGGCCGAGCGCTACCGCAACATCCTTAACCAGGCGGCGGAGAGCGATGCCGTCATAAGGCAAAGATGGGACGAATGGGAAAAGTGCATTGCCCAACTGACCTGGGACGAAGTACGTCGCTCAACGTGACGTGTGCCCTCGTTTCGGCTCACCATTACCACACCAGGCAAAGCTCGAGGCTGCTGTACCTTCCTCTACCGTAGTATGGTCAAGTCCCCGTCAACCGGCGATCAGTGAAACGCAGACTCATGCACGTGCACTTCGTGTGCTGTTGGAGCGGCTGGATGATCTCGCGCGCGAGCGCAGCCAATTAGTACTGCGGGCACAGCGCCTTGCGGATGCTGATGATATCAGCGTTCGCATTGTAAGGGAAGCGGCGGGCTTCGAGAGATGGGCCGAAGTTCAGCCATCTATGTTCGAGGACACTTTGGACCAGGAGCTGGCCAAGTACGACAAGTTCCAGCGCGATATAGAAGAAAGTGCAACGAGGCAGTCGGAGCTACTGGAGAATGTTAAGGAAAGCGTCCTGTCGGCTGGTTATCATTTCCCTCTTCGTCCTAACATGCTTATTGTTCAGATCCGGATGGACGCCTTCATTTCATCTCGAAGGGAAGATCCTTCCGTGAAGGAGAGAGAACACGCGTTGCAGTCACTAGAACTATCCTATCACAAATACAATGAAATTGTCCGACATCTCGACGAGGGGATTCAAGTACGTTCTCTTGTGTGCCCTGTCTCCGCAGAGTCCCTGACTGGCTAGATCAATAGTTCTACAATGACCTGACTGCCATGTTGATACAGTTCAAAGAAAGCTGTGTCGAATGGGTGATGGGTCGACGGTCAGAGCTAAAGTGAATCTGAACCTTTTTTTTGTGTACCATCTTTGATTGATTTATCAACCTACAGTTCGATTACCAGTTCAATGGGCAAGCTCGCAATCGAAGTTGATGCGCCAGCGCAGCCCACGAACCCCCTATCCCCGCGTTCCCCCTCAGCATCTGTTCCGGGAGCCCCACATTCGGCACCGCACAGTCCGCTCTCGTCGCGCTCTAGCCGGCAGATTGCACTAGATCTTCCACCGCCTGACTCAGATCAATGGCAAACAATGGAAATGCCACCTGCACCGCCGAAACATCGGACCGGTAAACAAAGAAGGAAAGAAGTGTAGAGGATCGATTACAGTAACACGCAGCCATATTCCTGACGTGATGTATTTTCTGTATAACCGAGATGAAGATGTATCATATCCGAGTCGGCCGATGCTGTTGTGTGGGGGTATCATGATCATTGATTAATATTGATTGCTGTACGTCTAAAATCCGAACCGGAACGAATAGAGAAAGGTGGACGGCTCGCGGGGTGCTAAACGGGCTTCGCGACGCCACCTGGCACAGATCAAGAATAACGTCGCTGAGACTGATAACTCTACTGTACCGCATCGCATCGCATTACCATCACATCATTAAGAACTCAACCCCCATCCCGACTTGAGTTCACAGGTTTCACAGTTTCCTAGGACTACAATCCTAGGATCCCCCAACTCGTTGCAACAACGAGGCTTCTTTTTTTGCAATCTCTCTCGCTATGGCTCCATCGCAACGCCGCCGCAGCGTCGATTCCTCCTCGAGCTCTTCTTCCGGTTCCTCTCCCGAAACCCGTGATCAACCGCCACCCGAGACGCCGTCAAAGCTGTCCAAGGAGGGGGGCAGCACTTCCAGGGATCCGCAATCCAACCAGCACGACCCTCCCCCAAGTTACACGCCCTCGTCCACGTCGACGACGCCAGCGGCGGTGGCTGCAGTGCAGCCTGTACCGCAGGTACCGCCGTCTGGGTATCGCATCCCGCTGAGCATACCCGGTCCTCCGTTCCCTGGCGTCGAGAAGACGCGCGAGGCTCCGTTCACGGACCTCGACGGCAAGTCGCGCGTGTTCATCGGTTCTGCGCTCCTGGAATACTCCGTGCATCCGTGCAAGATCACGCCTGACCACGAACACCCTTGCCAGGTGTCGTACGGAGGGGACGAGATCCCGCATAACGGGAGGTACGACCTCCTCCCTTTCGTACCTGAGCATATGGAATTCGTCAAGACCTCGCACGGCCGCGTGCCCCATGGGAGACGACCCGTGAAGGGCGGATTCGAGAATGATGGGTCAGAACTGTATCATGCAGTTGCTGTGATCGATGGGGTCAAGGTTCCAGGAAAGGCCGGTATCCATTTGGTACGCACTCGGGATTTTCTGTGGCCGTTGTCTGCATGCGGAAAGCTAGACTCATATCTCATCAGGGGGGTGCCAACGTCCCTTACGGCGGAAGCGAACATGCCGTGAGCGATGACTATGAAATATTGTTAAGATGTATTTATCCCCCGTCTTTGGCTATCGCTCATTCTTGGCATGCAGGTGCTGGAAATTCTAGACTGGCGGTTCCTACGACCGCCTGGCAGGCACAATTACTCTGACTACGTGGTACTATGCGATACATCAGGGGATCATTCGTCCGCATGGTGGTGATCCGATAGCTGCGCTGAGGGGGAGTTTCTCGCTAAACTTGACGTGGGTGTGGTCATATGTGCTCAATACACGGATCTTGGCCAGTGTGTGTCGCCTCGAGGGGTGGCACACGCAGAGCATGCAAGGTGATCGTTATCGTTATCGCTGAAATATCGTAACGGCGCTGTATGAGGCGCTGCAATGCATTGAATAGAATTCGGCTTACAGTGTGCACACCCGACAAGGCCACTTGGAAATTTCCTCATTCTCTCTTGCCCTGGTATTGCTCAAACTCTGCTCGGAATTTGAAAGTGTGGAGTCAGTTGTGTTGAGCGGTTTGGTGACTCTATGAGGCACCGATCCACGTTCCACGCGCCACAACCCTTCTTGTGTTGGCTTTCGCGGCCTGGACTTATATGATTCGAGATCATCACCACTTCTCGCGGGCGCTGATGTCATAAACCTGGCGATCGAGGTATCAGCTCGTTGTGGTTTGCCACGAGGTGATGGGTGGTCCTCAGTTCTTTTGTCCCCTGTGCCGTAATCCTCAGGAGTCGCGCGTTTTGGTAAGATGAAATCGCCCCAGAAGTCTGACAGAGTGCCTGTTCTCAGTTGGTTCGCCTCGGATGCGTCCATAGACGTCATCATGGCCTGGCGGCGGTCCTTATCGGTCTCTCGTAATTCTTCCGCGTCGATTCCGGTGTCATCCTCGTCCGGATCTTGGGTAGTTATGGACGCTGTGTGACAGGGCTCAACAGGGTCGCTATGCCACATAGAGAATTCCTTCTACCTTCACCTCGTAAGGCAGATAAGCGTCGTTCCGCAGCCTTGGCTCGTTCTTCGCGGGCTCGCTTGCTGGATCATGGGGGCGTCAAGCGAGCAGGAATTATCCAGTAAATTGATTGACGCACCTGCCAGCCTTCTTGCGGAACCCGTTGCCCGTTTCTTTCTCATCGTCATCGTTGTTTAGGGCTTGGCCGCTACCAGCGAAAGTACCAGCAGTCGTGACACGAGAACCTGCTTTGCGTCGCTTCGCGGTCTGAGCACCTGTCAGAGTGGACGGCCCAGCGGCTCGTTGTTGACGTCGTCTGCGTGCCGAAGGGCGTGCGCGCCTCTGTGCGCCTCCACACTGGTCACAAAATGGTGAGCGTGCCAAAGTCGTGGACAGGGGGGCTTCATTACCATGTACTCGGGAAGGTCACTTTCCATGGGTCCGTTGGAGATAATGTTGGCCGAGTCGGCAAGTCTCGTTCCCGAGGACCACATCCCTAGGTGCTGTTCAGACGACATTTCTGTTGAAAAGTTTGCCTGATCGTTACCATCCCCGTAGTAACCTTTCGCCTGAAGAGCTATGACCTCGTTTCGCAGCTGGTTCCAAAGGGCTTGGAAATCGGGACCATGGTTCATGTGCTGGGTATACGAATCAACAAACCTGCCATGGCAAGCCCAGAGAAACGTTAATCACCTTGATATGAGCGAGCTAATTGACCGCCCTTTATAAGAACCCAAGGGTATGGTAACGTAGTACGTACTTCGTGGCATAACGTCCCCATTAGCCAGGACGTCGAGACAAAGGAGCCGTCACGCCGGCGAAGCACGAGCTCTGTGTGAATGCGACCGCTAGGTCATCAGGAGACTTTTCGAGAAATGAACGAGTTTACCGACAGTCTCCCCGTTGTTCCAGTTCCTACCAGCGAAGACAGTGTTATACTCGTACTATCACGCACGTTCAGTCACGTCCGCTCCATCTCAAATCCGTGCGCAACGCACCTCTTCCAGACTGTTCACGACGAACCCGTGAGCCTTCATGACCGGCCTGACCTGCGCCGCCAACGCCCGCAAGAGCTGACGCGCCAGCTCCTGTTCGCGCGTATCCGCCATGGGCAGCGCGGTGATGAAATTGACATGGGGGTTGGGGTTCGTTTCGTTCTCGTTGAGCCTCAGGTGGACCATGGAGTGGGTTGTTGGTCGGGGAATCAAAGACGCGTAAACGTTGCGTGCGCTCTCGGCTGGTCGAGATTTGGGGCTGGAAGCGAGAGATACAGTTTCTCCTGAGTTGTAACGTACTGTGGCGGGACTATGGCGAGCTAGCCTGGACACGGACACGGACACGGGAAACGCAGTGGCGGAGCCGAGACACACGTTTTTCGGCGTGCTTATCGTTGTATCTTATCTAATCACTCTCCCCAGGTCCTACTAATACCATAATTTCCGACCCCAACGCTCGTCTCCCTCCGATAAGTATATAGCCTCGCGAGTGTCCTAACGCATCAACACTTCACAATGAAACTCGCAGTTCTCACCTCTGGAGGCGACAGCGCCGGCATGAACGCCGTCGTGCGCGCCGTCGTCAAAGCAGGCATTCTCAAGTACGTCGCCCCACCTTTTTTTTCCCATGGGAAGAATATGTGATGTGAGCAAATCACACAGAGGGTGTGAGACGTGGATCGTCAGAGAAGGATATGAAGGCCTTGTCCGCGGCAACGCAGAAGGGGAGGCTCCCAATGCGCCCGACCTCGCGACGACGCTCGACGTCAAGATACGCGATCCTTCGTTCATCAATAATTTGCGCTTCGGCGACGGAGCTCTCCTGCGCGATGGGGCGGGTGATCGCACCGGCGGACGGACTCTCAAGGGGCGCTACATCGTGCGCGTTGGATGGGATGACGTGCGCGGTTGGTTTGCGGAGGTATGCTCATCTTGCTTTCTCCCTCGCAAAGCTCATTACTCAAATATGGGGACGTGCGAGAATAGGGTGGTACTCTCATCGGTACCGCACGCTCGCAAGCGTTCCGATCCCCCGAAGGCCGTCTTACGGCCGCATATAACCTTATCAAGGAAGGCATCGACGCATTGGTCGTGTGCGGAGGGGATGGTTCTCTTACAGGAGCAGACGTCTTCAGATCCGAGTGGCCGGATCACATCAAAACCCTCCGATCTCAAGGTGCGTCATCCCCCATACACGTCATCTTCCCGAGATGTCCGCAATCTCACTAGTAATCCCGGCCAGATCGCATCACGGATGAAGAGGTTGCGCGCCATGGGCACCTCAGGATTGTGGGACTCGTCGGATCGATAGATAACGACATGTCCATGACCGATCTCACAATCGGCGCGCCGACCGCACTGCACAGGATCTGCGAAGCTATCGACAACATACATTCCACCGCTATCTCGCACTCGCGAGCATTCGTGCTCGAAGTCATGGGGCGGCATTGCGGATGGCTGTCACTGATGGCCGGCGTCAGGTCTGTACATCATCTACCAACGTGGGGATATATCCATTAACTATCCATTCCCAAGCTCTGGCGCAGACTTTGTCCTCATACCCGAACGTCCATCCAAGGCAGATGTTTGGGAGAACGAGATGTGTGAAGTAATTCAGCGGGTAGGCGCTTTCCGCGTGATTGATCTTGCCAAGACAGCTGACCTTCGCCAAATGAAGCACCGCGAGATCGGAAAGCGTAAGACCATAGTAATTGTAGCCGAGGGCGCACATGATGCCAATCTCAAGCCTATTCGTGCGGACTATGTCAAAGAGATCATTGCCGATCGCCTCGGTCTTGACACTCGCGTTACGACCCTTGGTCACATTCAGCGCGGCGGTAGGCCATGCGCTTGGGATCGCATTTGGGTCAGATACTCGCTTCTTCATTAGTCTCGGGAGCTTACCCATGCTCTTTAGCCGACTTTACAAGGCCTGGATGCTGTTGAAGCACTCCTCGAGGCAACTCCGGACACGCCATCGTATATGATCGGGATGCAGGAAAACAAGGTGCGCCGTGTGCCACTTATGGAGGCCGTCAAAATGGTACCATTTTATTGTGTCCGGATCTTGTTATGATATCTGATTTTTATATTTTGGCTAGACGAAAGGCGTAGCGGAAGCCATCCACAATCAAGACTTTGACAAGGCAATGTCTCTACGTGACCCGGAGTTTCGAGAGAGCTTGGAAGGTTTCACTGCAACTTCGACATTGGAAAGGAACCCACTTCTTCCACTTCAGAAGGTATGACTTAAATGTCTCAAGTCAGTATTTTGTTCTTAAAGACAGTCATCGGTAGAGGATACGGGTTGGCATTATGCAGTAAGGGCTCTGGTCGTGTAACCCGTAGCCACAACTGACCCTTCCCAGTATGGGTGCCCCAGCAGGTGGTATGAACGCCGCGACACGTGCTGCGGCGCGCTACTGCATACGCCAAGGACACAAACCTCTGGCGATTTCGAATGGGTTCAAGGGCCTTTTAGATGACAATATTCATGAGCTTTCTTGGCTCGGTGTTGACAATTGGGCGGTGCGCGGTGGCTCAGAGCTGGGTACCAACCGCACGCTCCCAGATATAGATCTCGGTGGTGTTGCATCGAAATTCCAGGAGCACCAACTACAAGCTTTAATCGTGATCGGTGGCTTCGAATCATTCCACTCGGTGTTAATCCTAGAACAAGGCAGGAAGCATTACCCGGCATTCCACATCCCTATGGTCCACATTCCGGCCACTATATCCAACAACGTACCAATGACCGAATTTAGCCTCGGAAGTGATACCAGCTTGAACGCACTCGTTGATGCGTGTGACTCTATCAAACAAAGTGCGTCCGCGAGTCGGAACCGGGTCTTTGTCGTCGAAACGCAAGGCGGGATGTGTGGTTACATAGCGACGATGGGAGCGCTCGCGGTGAGTGTTGACCTCTTTGATCATACGTAAATATTGACACAGAGTAGGTCGGCGCGAGTATCGTCTACACACCGGAAGTGGGAATCGACCTCGATACCTTGCGCGAGGATGTAAAATGGCTCAAGGCGCGATATGGTCTCGATGAGAGAGGGAAAAGCGAGGGACGCGTTGTGATTCGGTGTGTTAGGTTGGGACGCGGCCATCGTTGCGTCGATTCTGATTCTTTAATAGGAACGAACGGGCATCCGACATCTACACTACCGAGGTGATCACAAAGATTTTCAAGGAGGAAGGCGACGGGCTTTTCGATGCACGGTCCGCCTCCCTTGGTCATACACTGCAAGGCGGCGTACCATCCCCGCTGGACCGCGCATATGGGGCACGCTTTGCCCTGAAGAGTATGGCATTTATCGAGAAGCATCACGAGGCGTTGAGAGGAAAGAAGTTCAAGGCGCGACAGGCTGGCCCCGAAACTGCAGCGGTCATTACCTTGCAGAGCTCAGCTATCAAATGGGTCACAGTTGGAGATATGCTTGCGCACGCAGATATGAAGAACCGTAGAGGGAAAGATGCATGGTGGGGCAAATACAAAGACCTTGTGGAGAGAATGGTAGCGAGGCCACAACTGTTGTGATTGTGTTGTGAGGATGTATGTATGCACTTGTTGTTGATCAATTTGAGAGTTGAAGCGGAGCCTTAAAAACGCGAACGCCACGCCACGCCATGCCACGGGCAAAGTCTCCCACCTCGGTCACACTGCACACAACACACAACACCAACCACTCTCCCTTCATGCCCTCCCAATCTCAATTTGTTGCGCCTCTCATGGGTACTCCCCGCCCACCGCTTCCTCTGGAGCATCTCAATCCCCATATTAAGTCACGTCCGTGTTTTTTCAATGTCTTTCCAATCCGACCGGCACGTTTCCTCACCTCGCCTTGCCATCACAGTTGATTCTTCCAACTTGCCCACCGTCAAGTTTCAAGAAATAATACGCGAGGGGCAGTCTACGATTGTGCGTCGACGATCTTCCTGTTCGCGAATCTTTTTTTCCTTAAGCGTTTCCCTTAACCGTTCCAGGTCGCGCGCATGAAAGTTCCGACAGTGCGTCCAATCATTCTTCCATCTGCCTTCCGTTTACCTCATTGTTCCTGCAGCCTGCCGGTCACGCGTTCATCCTCCGTCGTCTTGATACGGGCGCGATCAGTCTCACAACCATGTTTCGTGCCGCGTTCCCGACGGCTAGCGACGAATCAGAGAGATTAGAGGCCAACTGGGTAAAAGCCAACTTTGACAACCCTGCGGGCAACCGCGGCGGAAAGGCGCGTTTCGCTGGTACATGGGTCACAAACGATGTTGCGATCAGCATCGCCAGTGATTACTCACTCGGGGACATCATCTCCCCGTTGACGGATGCGAAGCCCGATCCAAACACCGAGTACCGTAAATCATCGCGCGCCCTACAACAACAGCAGACCCCCGACAAGGATATACCTGTGCCGAAACAGCTCCCCACCCCATCTCCGTCCATGTCCACACCGAACCCTCCAAAGCGCCGGCGCGAGGCTTCCCCGGCGGCTACCAAGTCACCTTCCATTGCTGCCAGTTCACCCACAAAGCCTCCCCTCGGTCCAGCGTCGGCTCGTCGCTCCCAACGCACGACAAGTCCCGCTCCTCTCCCTAGCGCCAAGCTTGGTAGTCCCAAAGTAGCCAGCCCCGTGAAAACTCCAAAAGTGATACGCTCACCTCTTAGGACTCGCCGCATGGAGGTAGTCACCCCCGCAGGGTCAGACGAGACCGCTGTTGAGGATGACATCCCAGAGGTACCAGGTCCAGATGCCAATGAAGACATCCGGGAGCAAAAGGAGATGATTGAGGCGTTCAAAGCGCAGCGGGGGGCGAAGGTGCGGGAACAGGCAGGGGACGATCGGGACGAGGCGATAGATGAGGGATCGGAGAAGAAGCGTGAGCGGGAAGCAGAGAATCCGTCGTTGCAGTTCGACTTCAAGGAGCCCGAAACAGAGGAGCGAAAGATTGCCACGAACAGGCGCATTCCTCGGTTGCCAGAGATGACGCCGGAGCGGAGGTCGTTTGCATGGGGTATTGCTGCGTTCGCAGCCGCAGTCGGCGCTATGTGAGTGTGACTTGTGTCATCCAATCCTCGCGGTCGCTGATTTCGGTGTAGGACTTACGTACCAACTCCGTGGTTCTAACGTTTCTTCTGACCTCTCCCTTCCCTCCGTGCTATGTTATCCCTTCTGATTCCCGCTGTCCTTGTTCCAATTGCTAGTCTAATAGGTAGGCTATAGGGTTCTTCTATGATTCTGGTACCTTGGGATCCTTCTATCCTACTCCCTGCGCCCCGATATTTTGTCACTCAGCGATGAGTGTGGTATATTTTGTTTTGTAGTTTCTCAGTCGACGGTTCCCTGGCGCCGTTGTTCTTTGTCAAATACTTTTTTTTTATTTACTGTTTTTCCCGATTTCTCTATGTATCTACTACTGCGTCTCTGGGGAATCGGCAACCGAGCTCAATAACAAGACGACATACACACTGCACAACTTCTTTGACTTGTCCTATGTCAACGTGTGACAATACATATATAACTATTTTATCTGACACCGTGTCATCTAAGGAGTGCACACCATCAGGCCCTCTTCGTAAAGCCCAACCACATACAATACCCCCGTCTTCGAATCCCTCAGTCCCGTCGACGACGACGAAAACTCCCTGCCATCGCTCTGGTACAACGTGCGCAGCTCATAACCGGGTACCCGTGGAACTTTGCGCGAAGCCGGAACCGGAACGCCCACGTCCCAAACGCCGGCATCATCCTGGCCTTGTTCTGCGCCTGTCACCGAGGAGGTGGTGGGAGTGATGGACACGACCCAGCTCGGCGCGTACGCGTCCGTAAGATTCGCCGCGACGGCGACGAGCGCCTGGAAGTATGGATGGCCCGCGACGACGAGCGCACCTTGCTCATCAAACACGATGTTATCGGGCGCGAACGGCGTCGGCACGCGCGCGCCGAGCGAGAGCGCTTGCGTGGCGACATCGCGCGTATAAAAGAGGATTTCGCAGAGCGTCGTGGAGGCGATCGCGACTTGTTTGCCATCGGGAGAAATCGCGACGCCATTCGCAAAGGGGATGTGCGACGCCACGACGGTCGTCGTCGTTTCGTCGAGCGTGAGATTGACGTGGGTCGCCCAGGCGAGCGGGAGGGCGAGGATCGATTCGGCGATGGGGAGGGTCTTGCCGAGGAGGCCCGGGAGACGCCTCGTGAACCTGTGGTCGTGCGTGAGGTAGAACGACGTCGGGCTCGTGAGCGCCAACGCGTTGGGCGCGACGAGGTCTGCCGCCGGGCCGGAGATGGTGCGGACCCACGTTGCGCGGTCGGGCGTTTGCCACGAGAGGGCGAATTGCTCGATCGTGCTGTTGTAACGTGCGTGGTTCACGACGAACAGGTTGGAGGGGGGCTGTTCTGCTGGGCCGTTGTCGTTAGGCTGAGGCTGGGAAGGGTAGATGTCCAGGCCTAGGGGATGGAAATCGTGCCCCTCGGGATACCCCTCCAGCGTGATCCGCCGCGGGCGTGCGGCTGCGTCCCTGATGTCGTAGAGCCAGAGCGAGCCGCGAGAAGAAGGGTCCTGCAGCGGACCCATGACGGTGTTCCAGGATTTGCGGCTGGGGTCGCAGCTGAGCAGCAGGACCTTGTCGACCACGTCGCCGTTGCCGTCGACCCTCTCCCAGAAGGTGGCATCCTCGCAGTATTTCACGTCGTTGGAAGGCGTGTCCTTGACGATCGTGCAACGCTCGTTGTGCGAGCCCTCTGCGTAGTAGCCATGGGGGAAGTCAGGGGTCGGGACGAGGATGTTTCGCGAGCTGCGACCGTTTCGCCAGATTACGAACCCCTGAAAGGATCGTCGTTGCAGACCAGTGAAACCAGTCTGTTGGGAGGGTTTATACGCACCAGGAGGGCCGTGACAGTTGCCCAGGTCAAGGAAGATTTCATGATGCTGGGTTCGTGACAAAGTGTAACGTTCTGTGTGCAGGTGCAGGTCTTGGCGGTGGCATTAAATAGGGAAGTGATCGCCGCTCTTATAAATTAAGACCGACTCCTAAGGGTCGTCGCCGTAATTCGCGTAATTAATGCATAATTGACCGAATATGCCAAACAGCCCCCGGCTAACTACAGTGGCATTGAAATAACAAGGCATGCTGGCCAACAGGGAGGTGACCAACGACGAATGTCATGTCTACCCCGGCATTGTACAAGTCAGACGAACGACGCGTGTAGCAACGGTCGGTGGTTTTGGCATTCGGCTCTCACCTGCTCTTTTTTTCGGGGTGAATTTACTGATCCAATAAAAACTCGCCGACTAGGGACTTCATAGAACCAGCATCCAGCTTTCGGGTCTCCCAAATCTCACCTGCTGATGTACGAGCAGTCGAGCCAGTATTCTGGTCCTCCCCCGCTTCAAATCCGAGCTGCGCGGTCGACCAAGTAGGGAGGTTCATCGCGGATGGCGCCGATGTCGACCTGGAAGGATCCGGAATGAGGCTCTCGGTGCTCCGGCTGCTCTTGCTGGTGAGCGTGGTATGGCAGGAATAACATAAATCGAAGGGTAGAGATGATGGGGCGACGTCTGCGGGAGAAGCGGTGTCTGTCAGGGAATGGATCGCTGTTCGGGCCTTCCATTCTTGAACGGACGGCTGCGTTGGTCTGCGAATACTTCATGAACACGTGCCAAAGGCTACATCACTCCAAGACTCACAGTTCGCATAGAATACATCGTATCCCGGGCTTTCCCTTCGGAGCAAGTTTACCAACGGTCTTGGCGATAGTAGATACCGTTGACGGGTAATCGCTCTCAAGCCCAATGATGAAATCTACCGCTTCGTCAGGGATAGCAGATAATCAGTGCGTCAGATGTACCTACCTTTTGTCAAGTTGCCAATAGTCCGCTCGGAGATTGGAATTCTCTGCTTCCCAACCACCGATACTTGGTGCCACCAGACCCAAGCAGCGCACTCCTTCATACCGACGTCTCTTAGTGGCCGGATTAAGCGGACCTCGCCACTCCATGACGTGGCGGCTCCTGGAGCGTGATCGACAAAAGGTGGAATCCATTCTTCCTGTATTGCCTGCGGCACGACAAACCCTCCGCCTTGAGATATCGAGGAGATCAAGGATATCGACAAAGAGGTGAGGGACGTGCCCAGGACCAGATGAGAAGCACCGATTGAATAGGCAGTGTATAGCAATAGCAGCCTCGTTAGGGTGGATAGCGTAGACTGGATGGCGGTTGGGGTGGGCATGCTGCAGAGATGAGCCCTTAAAGCAGTGAGGGAATCTAAGAAGAATGTCGATGATTCGGACAACTCGTCGGAGGATCTATCACACGAACCTTCGCCGTGCAGGTCAACGGGTAGTTCTGTGGGACTAGAAGCCGCGCCGCCTGAGACTCGTTCCCACCAGCTTCGATCGAACGCGTCTTGCACGCGCACTGGAATGAACTCGCATCCATCGTATCGAGCGACGGCTTCACGAATCCGCGCAGTTCGGTCGCTTGTCTGGTGCAAGTCAGGAGGATAAGCAGGGGGGGGGGAAAAAAGAGGGGGGAGGGCAGGACCGGACGCGCCTCGGGAAAGATGTCAGACGTCTCCACATAGCAGACGTGGATCCTCATCCAGACCCTGTTCCTTCGGGGATGCTCCTTCCCACCTTTGAGCTCGTCGTTCCCCACGTTC
>Ga0307512_10001060_pt1 | contig 40167 bp, 35 predicted proteins | sample 14_EM_MG_FD_200267 | JGI IMG/M metagenome (GOLD analysis project Ga0307512, IMG submission 200267) | Populus trichocarpa ectomycorrhiza microbial communities from riparian zone in the Pacific Northwest, United States - 14_EM | ecosystem: Host-associated > Plants > Roots > Unclassified | place...
AATTTCACCATATGTAGAGTATTTCTATTTATTCTGGGGGCATTTGGCTGGATTGTGGTTGTGTGATGTGTATTTTAAAAGCTGGCCCATCTGTGGGCCCAAACCCGGTTACCGGCAAAGGGATAGTATCTTGTGCACAAATCTGCATACATATTACAGAAATCTAGTCAAAACATAGGTCCACAGGACCTCATGATGCCATGCGTCAAATATCCTATGTATTACTATACCAAAACAGCTTCTCTATGAGTTACACATCACATAAGGTCATCTTTCCTGTTGTTCAATGGATTATGCAAAATACATGAGATGATTAAATAGCACCACTCAACCCAGAAGAGGAACACATTAGCTACAAAGAGGGTGGGAGACATTTGGCAGAATGATCAAGAACAACAGGAACACCTTCATGATTTGAACAGAACTAAGTAGTCGCTGTGATTAACCTCAATGTCTAGTCGAATATCCACAGAATGGGAGTTGGCAGAGAGATGCTTCAATCATACATATATCAACTGCCTCATTATGTTATGCTGAGTCAATGGCCACCGCATGGCATACACTTGAAGACTTCCAGAAATCTAACAAGTTATTAGGTGACGGTGAGCATATACTGGAAGAAGAAATTGATGATAAAGGCAGTGGTTTCAACTGGTACCAGCAGAAAGCAATGCCACATATTTATGACTCCAGTATCGATAACTAACCATGCTAATTGAGTTTATACCCACTCAACATCAGTACCACCTCTATTCTACAAAAAGGGAAATATGCTTTCACCACCAACCCCAACAACTGACAATTCAGAGACTTATAATAGTCGAATTGGACAGCTGTTGATGAATATGTTAAATGATACACTTCAAGATCTAGCCACCATTACCACCCATGATGACACCACCACTGAAGCTTAAATATGAAGAAAAGTCTGATCAATACAGGCACCAACTATCTTCATGATGTACCCACTCTAACCAGATACAACTCTGATTTACTATCACTGAAAATCTGAAATGCACACTATCTGATATGCTCCCTAACAGACTCAGATCCATGCCATTTGAAACAGTCTCTAACCCCTCTCTATGGCGATCTAGCTCTGATACTCACTGACATGCTCTCTGATACACTCTATCACAGATTCTCTCTGATATACTCTCTCTATTTTGTTCTCTCTGACATGATCTCTCAGAAATCCACTCTCTGACATACTCTGCCATGCTCTCTCTGTCACTCTCACTTACCCAAGTGTACTGAAAATCTGATAAGAAACAACCTCTCTAAGAATACAAGATAGATTGGTAGAATCACAATGGTAATGGTGCAGGAATGCCAGTCACGCAGATCGACACCATTTGCACAGACAATGTTCAATTCATCTAAACTCACTTATATACTATGTTGATATTGCCAGAGTGGCAAAATTTCACCCAAGTTGTATTTGGAAATTATCTCTTCAGACTGGACATATACCATAAGGGATTCTGTGGATATAATGATGATTCATAGTTAAGAATATGATGTATTAGTCACTGTCATAGTTGATGTATACTGGACGCATGCAACTACAGGGAAAATCCAAGGGATGCAAATTGTTTATCCAATAATTATAAGGTGTACCAGAGTATGATGTATATTATAAGAAACTAATTATAAGAGAAGCTGAACTGACAATGGTTCTATCTCAGCAGAAATAAAATGCAGTTGATATAGAATCTGGTTGAATTATTATAATACAAGATATGGGGCCACATAGTGCTGACTGCATTGATTATTGCCATTGTCCGATATCATCTCACTTACATTCAATGTTCTGGAACTCCCCTTATTGGAGATGTGATATCTCTGATTTAACTACGAATATATGTTGATTGTATCATGCCAACGTTGACAACTTACAATCTCTGTTATCAAAGTTTAAACATGTCCAATAATACCTAATCAGGCCAATCAAGCTCTATTTCAGTCAAAGTATTGTTGCAGTTTTTCAGTTTGCTTCATTCTGGATAATACTTTCTTCTATAGGGAAGCCATCCAAACCACAGGCAATGGTATATATATATTTTTAAATATAGAATTCATAGGAAACTTTTCTTTCATATGCAAACTGCATATTCCACTATACCTCAGCTATTAACTATATCGATCATTAACAAACGTTTATCATCTATTGATAGTCATGCTCTGGACGAATAGTTCTCTGGCAAATGGCACCCAGCACATTTTAACCCTTAATACAAAACCCTGATAAGCACACATAACTTGAAATTAACTAAGTATGTCTATTTCACCCCGTGCTTTGAAAATTCTATGATGTATTGAGTGGCTCGTAATTTGTCAATAGAGCTGCTACTTCAGTGTGTGAGAATCCCAATATACTTTTCACTCAGTGGATTACTAGCAACTTTCAGTTATCTTGTATTTCACTTTTCCATAAAGATTTAAGTTTATACTACTGCTAACTTAGAACTAATTAGTTTCAGCCTCAATTGTATATTTCAACTCTCCAGTGACTATATCTAGAACCAGATTCTGTGACTTAATCTCCTTTAAGACAACCTTCAAAAAGAATCCTAAAGGCAATCTCTACTAGAAGCTTTATCAGTTGGCAGGCAACATCCACCCAATACTAACAGTACTTATTGGGAAAAATATATATTTATAATGTAGCTTGTCTGGTTTTTGCCAACAGCTATATTTAAGAAAGTAAGATATTTAATTTGTTGACAATGTCTGCAGTAATGCAATGGCAGCCTTACAGATTGTATGTAGAAGTCTGAATTAGACAACCTGGCAATTTCAGCTGCAGATTGAATTCTGTATACCAGTTTAAGGCTCAGTACACTTCCATCTCCTATTACTACATGCAATTATTCTTACCATTCAGATGAGATGAAATTTCACTATATATTGATATCCTCTATACAATCCTTAGCTTTCCACTCTAGTTTTTAGAATATAAGTAGTGTTAGCAACGGTTGCGGAGGGTCGCTTCAGGTCCGGGTCCGAGTCCAAACCGAACCATTGCCATATTGGCTGTCAGGGTTATCAATAAACCCGAACTGTCAACTTGGGTCTGGTTCAATGGTAATCCCCCAACCTGTCTGAATTGGGCGCGTTGTCAGCGGGTCGCCCAGCTGATCCATCAATAGATTCATATAAGGCTCTTGTTTTTGCAGTTTGTTCATAGTGTCTTATAAAAATCGCATTTTCAACAACCCAACAATGCGTTTTTGCATGTTTTGCAGTTTGCAATCTCCATTAATTTGGAATCCACATTTTTCCTATGATATACTGTACTTTTGCCTATCAAGGCGGTCAATGATTCTGTTATGTACACGAAGATCTGCGCGATTCCTTGATTACCAGATATGCAAGACCTAAAACTGTTGACCCTCCATGAACGCTCATTTTCAGGATGTGGCAGGGAGTGTGTCGCTGTTGTTTTTGAACCTAGAGGCTACAAATATTTCATGAATGGATGTCTGCAACCAATCAGAACATAAGTTACCCAGGATGCAAAGCTAAGAATCGTCGACGCTCCGTTGACTCTCATACTCAGAATTGGGCGGTGACTGTGTTGCTGTCTCTTTTGCGTATAAAAGTTGCAATTACATTTGGTATGCATAACAGCGACCAAATCACTGTTCAATTACCATACTTTCAAGACCACAAATACTTGAAGCTCTGTTGACGCTCATTTTAAAGTATTGTCCGTTCAGCATCTGTTGCCATCAATAATTGTTTTCATCATGATTTCTAATTATTGGTTTTCTTTCTGACAGATTGAGACTCGGCCCTGTGGCAAACCCGAGCGCCGTAATATTCTTGGGCTGTTCGCTCTCATACAACAAAAATTTATGTATCTTGCAAAAAGATTCATTGCGCCTGCTATACATCTGTGTATCAACCGATATTCACAAGCTACTGCTCACCATTCGCCAATAATATATCTGTAACTGAAACTCTCCAACAAGCTACATAAAGAAACAGGTGAAACATTGACACATTCTGTCCTACTGTTTCTTGATTCCCTTATTCCTCCACGTTTCCATTGCATTGAATGTCACCAACAACTTTTCAGCCTGTCTCTTTAACTTCCTTGTTGGCCGAATCAATCTGGAAATATTTGGTGCAGCACTCACATTCCGCTGCTCTAGGCATTCCAGATCCTCGATGCCATTGTCTTGCTCTTAAACAGATCCAACCCTCTGCCGCCAGACCATCTTCGCTGTCATTTGGATGATCCAATTCACCATTGCACTTGAGGCAATGTTCGGTGTCGGAAATGCTTTCAGGTGCGCTATCCTCATCACTTTCGACTGGATGACAGTTGATCCTTCTGATTCGGCGGACATGTAATATTTCAGTTCGTCCTCCAGGGAGGTCCTTTGCAGACACAGCTGGTGGCAAAGGTGATCTTTCTGATAATTCAAATGCAGCCACCCCATCATGTTGAAAGAGTGACCAGGATGCTTTGACGGCCCTTCTGTGTCTGAAATGGATCCTATGGCAGTCAGCTGCGTATTGTGAGCGCAAGATTCCTTCTCTGTAGAACGTAGGTTTTGGCGGCCCTGCCATATCTCCAGAAAGTTGTGGACCTTGGCCATTCTGTGCAATATTCTTACCTCCGCCTGTTACAATATGGAAGTTGGGGAGAACCGTGTGCGTGTAATCTATGGTACAGAGAAGAGTGAAGGAGAAAGACTCGAGATATACAGGAGGCATCAACCCCTGCAGCCGTGACCGTTTATCAGACCTGTAACATCATGTACATCTGTAACACTTCCCCCTCTCGCTGCGCTCCATGAAAATCAAACAAAAGCAGCAAGAACTTCAGAACTAAGAAAGCCAAACAACAAAGCAAATAAGAAGCTACAGACGAAGGACCCATCTGGCCAGCTGATAGCCTTGATGCAGGAAACTCCCCAGAAACCTACACCATCCCCGGATACACATAAGAGACAGAGAATAGTACTTAATATGGATAGATAGAACTGCACAGCGAATACTTCCCCCAGACTAAGGTACTCACCAGAGAACAACCAACCAGACAAGACAACAGTTTCAATTCGGAGACTCGACAACAGACAACAATCAATGGACAATGGACTACAGACAACTGACAACTGACAACTGACAACTGACAACAACGGACAATAGACAGACATAGCCCCCGTGAAAGCACATACAGACCAGTCCCGTGAACCCACAGATGGACTTGACTGCAACGAACGACTGGCTGAACTAGAGGACTTGACAGCGAACAGGATTGGCCTCGATAGGGCTTTAGACTCGAATTTTTGGTAGACGTAGCGATAGGTAGAAATAACGGTAGGTATTTTCGGTATTCAGTAAAGAGAGCAGCATTCACCAGTCAGCCATCATGCAGTGATAGTTTATTACTTTCTCAAACAAAGGTGAGGGGAACTTCTCATTTAGTCACGTGCTACTGCCACTGGGAGTCTTCAGAACGAAATGGTTCTAGGAGGAGATTGCGATGATAACGAAGCCGAAGGTGATGAAGGGTCACGGTTCGATATCGAGATATTTTCGTGAAATGTAAGGTTCCAGGTTTCGGTCAAGATAGAGAGTAGAGATTTAGAGAGTAGTGGCTACTGGGCTCATAACCTGTTACGATATGGAGGTTGGAGAGAACCGTGTGAGTGTATCCTACGGTACAGAGAAGAGAGAAGGAGAAAGACTCGAGATATTCAGCAGGCATCAGCCCCTGCAGCCATGACCATGTATCACACCTGTAACATCATGTACATCTGTAACACCGCCTCTTTCTGCATTTCCGAGTCATTTTCTGTGTTTGTTGTATCCAATGCTGGTTCATCGCCTGCCGAGATTCTGTTATTGGCTCTAGCAAACTGCCTCACAATGACCGTTTCCCCAAGGATCTCGCCTGTTGTTTTCGAGTGCCTCCAGCCGAGAACATCTCGCCCAAGGGAATCACTGCCCTCCACTCAGACACAATGTGATATGGGAGAGAAAATGACGTGTGGCACTTTGGAGACATCAGCATACTTTGAGTGCGTTTCTTCCTGTTGCTGCCACCAGTCGGTTATGTCCGGTATCCGAAATGAACCCCTAATCTCCATTGTGTCAGAGGTGTAATCATTGAGAATTGGATTAATTTGCCCCCAGTTCTTTGGGGCTTCAAGCAGTGAATCCGAATGGAGCCTGGCGGCAGTCAATGGGTGGGCTGGGTGTGCTGGGTGATCACTTCATCCGGGTGTCCTTTCGGCCACATTGTGAGGCATTGAGTATTCTTCATCATTGCTTGACCAATCATATAGATCAAAGGATGATTGACCGGATCCTGACGCTGTTGCGGAAACAACGAGATTGTTGCTTCGTGCGCTGTTGGGGTTATTGACCGGCACACGTCGACATTTGTCACAGTATTCATTCTCCACATACTTCAGCAAGGCCACTTCGTATTGGATCAAATAGGATGTCTGCTCCTCAGGATTAATATCAATTCCCTTGTCCCACTTCCTAAACGATCGCCACTTGCGGAAAGGATCGAGGATATGTTCAGAACTGAGAAGCATACCTGTCGTTGAAATCACTTCATCATAATATTTGGAGACCTTCTGTCACGCTAACTTCACGGCGATGGACAAGTCATCCTTCCATTGAGTTATCTTCCTAGCGGAATCTCGCATAACGCCATCCATATGATGGCACATGTCATTGTAGAGTGTGATAATGTGAAGCAATGTGACTGTTTCCAACTTTGACATCGACAGTGTCGAATGGCGGAATGGCCTCCAGACTTCCCTGACGTACTTGACAATGGTCCATTCATCCTGTGTCGTTAAGCATGGCCGGTAATCACCGTATGTTGGATTTTGGAGCCAATCGCGGATGAATTCTTGTAATTGGTAGACTCGCTCAACCGACTCCAGTGTCGAGTTCCGACGGGTTTGCCCAGCCATAATAGATTGAACCACGATGTGGACTTTCGCTCTGTGACAGTCAAAGAACTCATTTCGATGACCAGGTGTCAGCATAATCAATACAGCAAGCATTCTCTGCTATCTGAGGGTCAGTTTCAGGACTTTAAAAACATCTTGAATTATGTACTTTCTCAATTATCTTTGCTGAACCTGGTCTCAAGGCCGACACCTCATTGATTCGAGCATTGCCCTCTTTTCGAAGTCTTTGGCTCTGCCCAATGTCGATGCTTTCATTCTCTCCAAATAGCTGATCGCGCTCATGGGCTTCCCAAGAATTGGTGCAGCCTTTGACACCCAGACTGCTCGTGAATGCACCTAAAGCCAGCTGTACGACGTGCGCCATGCATGGTATATGGTTCCTGAATGCAGGCCACTCGATTCCGGAGGCCTCAAGTGTTGATTGCAGCTCGCCAGTCATCGAGATATTTGATGAAGCATTATCAGTTCTAATTCCTAGCAAACGGCTGTTGGTAAGCTCAAAACCATCATGCACGTCTTTCAAATGTACTGCTAGTCTTTGTCCAGTATGTTGGCCCTTGACCTGTCGTCCTTAATTAGCGTTCGAAATTGGAAAAGAATAGGCGATCAACTTCATCGAAAGCGAGTTGTACTTCTCACAATCCCCAATTTAGATCGATATAATAAACAATGACCAAGGTTATGGCAAGTGTGTTGGTTGATGTCCATCTGTCCAATGCCAAACTAACTTGATTTTGTGACAGCAATTGCTTTTTAATTGCACCCACGGTCAGTGAATATTCCCTCCAGCACATGTTGCTATGGGTCGTGGTGGAAGGCAGCACTAGGTCACTTCTTAATCCTGTACATGACTGTCGTAGCTCGAGATTTTATATAGAGTTTCCTGCAATATGAGCCAAAATGAATCGTGACATGAGGTAGCAATTCCATGTGTCTTGGTGAAATTCGGATGTTTCAAAGTCCTTAGTTGCCAGTTTGTACCGTTTTGTCTGTCATTTCAGTCAATATTGATTAACTTGGATGTCAAATATGAATTTCTTCTGCGAACTTACTATTGTAATTCCTCGACTGCCTTGCCTCTTCAAGATCGTCAAAGCTGTTTCATTGACCGTCGAACTAGTCAATTCTGTGAATTCCAAATCTGTTAATTTGTTCAACTTTGTGATGTGAGCTTTTGCCAGCAAGTGATTCCCCATTGAGCTGGTCCCATGTTCTGATGAATGGCGAAGAACTCAATGGCAAACGATACATATGATTCCAGGGCTGCCGGACTCCTCAATTCCGCAGTGCAAATAAAATCGCCATGAAGATGTATGTCTAGAATTATTCCAAGCAATAGGACGTTCCAAGCCAACATTCATTGAACCCCACCAACCATCGAAGATGATTTGTCAAGTATGGTTGTTCAAATCACAAATAAAGACAGGTTCATTTTTGGAAGATATCATAACCTCTAGCAATGAGGTATGTAAAGATTGTTAATCGGACATGGGGGTAGGAATTATAAAGCTGGGTAATCCGACTCAAGAGACTACCAAAAGTTGCATTATAGTAAGGCACAATACAGGTTCTTAACTATTGACTCTAGAGCAACATGCAAAAAAATCAGATCTGTGAGACATTACGTTCAGATTTCTGAAGTTGAGTACAACGACATATTGAAAAGACAGACCGCGTAAAACCCAATTTAGGCACAACGCAATGCAGTTCATTGCTGTGTTGCGTACTGAACCCCCACAGAAAATGATGACAATCCTTGGGCGCACAATTGTAGAAGGCAGGTGCGATATCATCACTAGCATCTTTGCTAATAATTGCTGCCGATAGGTTGATTGTGGGTTAACACTGTTCCATAGCCTTTAGATTATTCAGGATGCAAAATCAAAAGTCATTGACGCTCCGTTGAGGCTCACTTCAGGACATACTTAGGATGTTGTTGCAAGCATTGTTGCCCAGAAAGGCGGCCGACAGTTTGATTATGGATCAATCTGGTCGCTTAGCTGCTTGAATGTCCAAGATGCAAGGCCTAAAATTGTTGTTGCTCCGTTGACGTGCATTTCCGGGCCATAGTCACGAAGTTGTCGAAAGAATTTTTGCCTAGAAAAACAGCCGATAGTTTGATTACGGGTTAATGTTGCCGCACCGCCATTGGAGTTTCCAAAATGCAAGGCCAAAAGTTGTTGACACTCTGTTGATGCTCATTTTTAGGACATAACAACGATGTTGTTGCAAACATTTTTCCCTAGAAAGGTGGCCAATAATTCAATTATGCATTAATGTTGCCGCAAAGCCCATGAATTGTCCAAGATGCACGGCCTAACGTCATTGACGCTCTATTGATGATCATTTTTATGACATTCTAGCGATGTTGTCACAACCATGTTTGCTTAGAAAGGCGGTGGATAGTTCGATTTTGAGTTAATCTCACCATACAGCCTTTAGATTTGCCAACATGCAAGGCCAAAATTCATTAACGCTCTGTTGACGCTCATTTTTAGGATAGGGCAATGAGCATGACATTTGCCTTTTTCGCTTTAATGCTGACCTATACTTTCACTTTGGACGTATGTGACTTTGCAGCCATTTGATTGTCGAATGTGAAAGACTACAAATCGTTGACGCTCTGTTCGCGTTCACATTAATCACATCGAAATAGCCTTCGTATATCCAATACTTGTATCCAATGAGTCATACACTTATTATTGACATCCAGCATTGTGTTTCGAAGTATTCAAATTGGCATCCAGGAGCTTTGTGCCCTCTTGGTATCTCATCAACCTCTATCCATGTTTGCTGAGTGACAGATGATGTGGCCTTATCACATTCCTGCGCTTTTGCCAGGCAATTTACAGCATGTGGATCATTTCACTAGTTTTTGGTAAATATGGCTCGACTTCCTCCCCTTTCCTCATCCAGGGCCTTCTCCTCGATTTTTAAGACGTACCATACGGTATTTCAAATATCTCAACCATGTGCACCATGTCCGTGTGGAGAGTTATGCGGTTAGATGCATGGATGAATGCAGCATGACGGTCGTCATTCGGACAAATTCGTGTTGAGCACCGACTGCTCTTTCTATGACTCATATGACATCACTCACTGAAATTTTGTTAGTATATTTCATCAGTAATATAGCTTTTGCTGTCTCACTTAACAGTAATTCACAAACAGAAAGTGGATTTATTGTCCGTCTTACTGCCCGATTTCGTTTCACAAATCTCTGCATGGTGCATTCGACCCTTCCACCTGCACAGACGAATTATCATGTCTCACAATTAGGTCAGTGAAATCAAGCAAAAGCTGACATGCAGCAAAATTGGTACACAAATTGCTTTTCACTGAGATATGACGTGAAAAATACCAATGTGCCTCTCTATTCCTCTGATGACGCAGGAGCCGTCACCATGTCTTTGTCCGAATCCGATATTTATATGGTGAATAACTGGGGAGGCTATATGCAGGGTAAATGCTAACCAGGTCAACAGGCTTCGTATTCTGGATGAGTGAAGGATCAGGCTCCACAGCCGGTGCAAGACCGGGTATACTCATGTTTGACTGCAGCTTCCCAGAGCGTAGGCTAATATGCGTACTTCCAGGTCGAGAAGTCCCATGCGGCATTAGTGATATCCAGGGGACAATGTCAAGAGAGTCCATATGCTCCCCAAATAGTGTCGGTGCAGGGGCAGCTATATCATTATCTTTTTGCGGTTTAACAACTGCCAGAATTCTCAATTTGCGTGTTCCATACTTCTTAAATCCTCCACGGAAGTAGTCGGCTGTGACCTCCCATCCTGGTTGTGTCAATTCGTCAAACTTCGTTTGCTTCTGCCGAACCCTCTCCATGCGCTGCGGTACTATTTTGGAGATTGTACCCATCACCCAGCCTGGTTTGTCATCTTCGCTCGGCTGGCCCTGCTCTGTCTCTTCATCATCATCATCTTCCCCATCCTCCCCATCATCGGAACTTACAAAATCACTCATACTCTCTCAAATGGCAACCATCATCTGCTGAAAAGTCTTTTCAGGCTCTCTGTTCTTCAATCCCACATTTTCAGCTTTCCTCATATCTTCCTGCTCTTGCTGAACAGCTGCCTCCGCGATTTCAAGTTGCTGTCTTGCCTCCGCGGTTTGTCTTTCAACATTATCCTCAATCCATTGTTCTTTCAGATCTTTGCTCAAGAAGTGCGTTTCTCATTATTTCTCGGCCGCAAGCTTCTTTTTGAATTGCAAGCTGCGCAATGCCCCAAGGGCTCGGACTCTGTCTGCTTCCAAGCCGCTCTTACCTTCGTTCACTTGATGAAGTCGTTGTGTGGACCGCTTTGTTGATTTGCCATATTTGCTCACTGGAAGTAGCGAAAAGTTCATTTGTAGCATTAACCATTGTAGTTTGCATTGGCTTTGTTGTTCAGCGAGATGTTGGATGTTGCATGATATGGACAATCTGGAGGCAAGCTGCATCTTTTATGTCAAGGTTGGTACATTTAATCGTCTTAAACAAAACAAAATCTGCCATTTGACTGTCAATACAATGGGAATAGTTAGGCTAGCCGTACAACATAACTTGATTGTGAGCGTCAGATTCATGTAATATCACAGGGATTATTTGAGACAAATATCAGCAGGCATCCTTTCCCTTGAATGAGGTGGTATTGATATGTCAAAATCACGTGACTTCGGCTGTCGTACATAGCAATTTTTCCTTGTGAACAAACAATCAACATCAGACCTACATATTGCACAACTTGGGGCGGTGGGAAACCGCTGCGACTTGCAGCCATACGCAGCAGAATTCATCTTGCGCATAACGAACATGTTGGCTGCTACTCATTCCATCCTGACATGAAGCTAGCTATATAGTCCTCAGGACTTCCCACTTCTTTTCATTATGATCTTCCTCTCCTATTCCACACCAGCAAATCATGCATACACAACCAACTCAGCCAGGTGAGAGCGGATCTGAATCGAGGCGATTGATGGGCGCTACATTGAATATGTCACTGATTGGCACACATCAAGAACACAGACGCCAGACAGTCCACCTCGACACTGCCAATGCAGCCACCAAAAATAATAACCAGGATGCACATTTAACAATCCTCCGTAAGACCAGAAGCAGCAAGAACATGAAGCAGCATCCAGTAGGGTGTCAATATATCTATATCTAGGTAAACGGCAGTCAATTCACCATAAAATGTACAGTGGGTGTATATAAAGAGCTACATTACCCATGTATCGCTGACTGTAATGGGAATCCGCCATGGTTGACCAAGGAATTGGTCGGCACAGTCTGTAAAATGGAACATTATAATGTTGTCAGCTCTGGGATTTTGGCGCACTAATTTCCTGATAACCATCCCCATGAGTGCACGAAACATACTTTAATCAACTTTGACAACGCTTCGGAAACGTATATGGTCGAGGTAATAGCCAAATCTCATTGTTAGAAGCAGCTATTCATTTCTTGCAAGTTTTCAACATATCTGCTACTATGGCAAGGCACGGAGGTCGGGTCCAGCTGGAACAGTCCAACATGCGCGTGGCCTTGAATATGGCGAAAATGGCCAAAGGAGGGTTTCCACGCGCCAGAATACAGGAAACACAATATCTGATTTGGAACCCTCGCACCAGGGTCCGAGAAGAGAAGCAGCGGGGTGTTGAGATTCCTTGCCATCAAATGGTGAAGGCTTCGATAGGATGGCACCTGGCTATGCTTCTCCAAACCCACCCGGCCAGATGCCGTCCTTGCCCAAATGGCGACGCAAATTTTCCGCAGACCTGCTGGAAACGCAAAGGAACAGGTGTACCTCCACCCGACCAAAGCAGACAGCCGACTCCAGAGCCAACGCCACCACTGCCCTGAATGCCACCCGCCCCAACCAGTAACAAATCCAGAGCTCAAAGTTCCCAAATCAACAATTTGCCAGCCGGATATGTGTATTCACATACTTTAGTTCCCTGTGCTGAATTTTTCACTTTTAATGCATATGCCCAGGATAGCCAGCACGATACAGATTTTGATCCAGATATGCTGACTGATGAAGGAACATCCACTGGTTACTACATTATCTGCTGTGGGGTAATGCGGCTAACATCCATTGTGAAGACGAGAGCAGCCTGTTGGGCGAACATCCAAGTGATGACGAGCACTGATCTAACAGAACGGGAGTTTTGAGATTGTCATTATCTACAATTAGCGGGCACTGTAAAGTATATTTTAAACGATAGATTTATATGTATTATTAAAGAACAAGGTAGTGATCAAGGAGGAAGTAAATGGAAATGCTAGAAAGGCTGCCAAAACAATGTGAATGATAGACTACGCCAAATCAAATGATTGCATATTGTGGATACACCCATGGCAAAATGTGCGTCAACAGTGCATCAACAATCTTAGCTCATGAAAGTCTGGTAATTAAAAATTGATTTGGCCGTGGTTATACATAATCAAAGTATTGGCAACCATTATTGGCGAACATTATAGTGACACCCTTCCTACCTCATCTTGAAAATGAGCCCCAACTGAGTGTCAACAATTTTTGGTCATGCGTCCGGGGTAATTAGACCGCCGATAGGTTGCGGACAGTCATAACAGAATTATTGGCCGCTTTTATAGGTATAACAGATTGCAATACCCTCCCTGCCCCATCTTGAAAATGAGTGTCAACGGAGCGTCAATGATTGTTGGTCGTGTATCCTGTGCAATCTCGGTTGCCACAGGTAGCAGACAGTCATAAAGGAATTATTGGCCGCCTTCTTTAGCAAAAGAGATAGTGATACCCGCCCTGCCCCATCATGAAAATGAGCGTCAACAGAGTGTCAACAATTGTTGGTCGTGTATCTTGGGTGATCTGGGGGGAGACAGGTTGCAGACGGTCATAAACGAAGTAATGGCTGCCTTGATAGGAAAAAGAGAAAGTGAAACGCTCCCTGCCCCAGCTTGAAAATGAGCGTCAACAGAGCGTCAACGATTGTCGGCCGTCTATCATGGTTAATCACAGTGCAATGTGGCCATTATGGTCTATATACATTGTTTTGACTGTTTTTGTACACTAGAAGGCTCAACAATGCTTAGTGGTAGCTCTGTCAATGAAATAAGTTGTTACAGTCCCGGAGGATGTGGCGGGAATAACCCGGACATATCGGCATATACAGGCTGCCATGTCCGTGTTTATAGATGCTTGTGATCAAGCGCCACTCATATTACCAAAGATGCAAGACCAAAAATTGTTGACACTGCGTTGACGCTCATGTTCAAGATAGCGTTGGGAGTGTTTTGCTTTCTCTTTTTGCTATTAAGGCGGCCAATACATTGCTTATGACTGTGTGTAACCTGTTGCCCCCAAGATTACACAAGATACCCAACCAACAATCGTTGAAGCTCCATTGACGCTCATTTTCAGGATGTAGTAGGGCACCTCTCTCTGTTTGTTTTGATCATGAAGGTGGCCAATTCATAATAAACAAACCGTGACGAACCAATGTCAATATTCTACGATTAGCAGTAGCATATCTGAGTGCGACCATCAATGTGGATCCCGAAACGCAGAATCAGAGATTCAAACCGACGAGTCTAGCCAAACCCGGCACAACTGCCGGGTTGACTGGTACGGGTCCAGGCTTGGCCTGCCAAGAGTCAGCGGGTTGGGTTTTAGGACGGGTCTGGAACCAAACTGACCCATTTTTGCAGTCCAATCCCGGACCACTGGCAGGTTACCCGGACCCATTGCTAACACTAAACATAAGTCAACTTTTTATTTGTGAAAGATACAATCAATAGTTAATACCACATTGTACTATATACTTGAATGTAAACACAAAATCTGATTGTGAATGAGTTTTTGTAATATATTTGCTACCTATTATACTATTGACACAAACTTGAACTATTTCCTATCTAAATCTATCTTCATTATACCTTACCAATCTCTGTTTACTATGTTTCTCCTCTATTTGCACTCAAATTCTCTTCCTTATACAATAACTGTACACTTCAACACCAATTGAATTATTTTCCTCATCTGTTTTGTTTCATTACATACCACCTATGCAGAATACATGCCAGTGAAGTTGCTGACATGTTATTACCTTGTCAATAAGTAATATAGCTGCCAAATTGCCAAGCAATAGCATAACATGTAAACATTATCTCCTTCTGATTATTAAGCTATATCACAAGATTTACATTCATGTGCTATTCTTAACAACTCCATCTACATCTATTTAATTTAAATATCACCATGTACAAGTCCAAGCTCTATTGTGTTCTGCAAATTCTTGTCACATTACAGCAATTCAATACCATGTGGTCACCTTACATACTTGAACTACATGAATAAGAACTACTTCTGGAGATATCATATACAGAGGCATCTATTATCAAATACTGCTCAGTAGTAATTTTGGTCAGCCAAGGCAGCACGCTACCAAGATAACAGTGATAATATCTTCAGTATATCTAGTGTGTCCAGATCAATTCTGAATGCATTGGCTTGCACAAACCATGAATTCTTCTATGAATCGCTAACTTGGTATGGAATACTAACTTTTGATATTCGGTATAAGAAATTTGTCTATTCCAGTACATCTGAAAATTTCTGAGTAACTGCAAAGGACGGTCCTGCATAGATAAATCTGAAGAAGGGAAATAATTTCTTCTCCACAACTTCAAGGATGTTCATATAATTTCCCCATAGTTGACTTACATCTTCTTGCTTGCAGATTATATTCCCACTATTCGTACTCAGAATTCTGTATTTCATGTTTATTAGCATATACGTATGTCTGTGTTATTGTACTACTATCTTTACTTCATCATAGACTGTTTTGTGCAAATGGAATCTATGGCCAGCCTGATATGAAACAACTGTTTACCAATATATCACAAGTTCACCTTAGGTGATTGATGACATTGAAGAAGATGGTCAATTTTAATGGTTTCTCACCGATTGGTTTTCCAACTCTGCCTACATGTATTGTGATAGTGATGACTACATATCATTCATTATGTCAATTGAAGTGAAACTGAAAAAGAAACATACTAATCCAGATATTGATGCAGACCAAATTCAAAATCTCCACCATTCCATCTGGTTATCTAATATCACATGAAATTATTGGGATGATACACCGGAGGTTGTTCTTTAAAGCCAGCTACACTCTAGCAATAGATAACTAACAATGAGAGTGTCATCAACAAAGATGCAGAGCCATGTCAATCTAATTCTAAAATACCCTTTTCCTGCAAATACCTATAAACCAGCTGAAGGTATAGTACACCCATCACTCAAATACCAAAAGTCTATGTGTGGCAATATTTGGCTGTCTGATATTGCAGTAATAACAAATTAGCTCTCAGTACAAAAGACCTGCAACTCAAGGCTGGTGGAGATTACAATATTCTCCAATACACACGGGCTTCTTTTGAGATTGGCAAAAGAATTATATAGGCAATACTGTTTATAAAGATTCTTTGGCTAATAATTTCAAATGAGTAGTACTCTATATTAAGGGTGCTTGGAAACTAGCAATTGATGTTTAGAGTCTTCAGCACACAGTAGCAGGTGCTCCTATTGGTATATTAAATTCCAGGTTTTCCCTCTGTCAATATAGATCTGGAAGTACCCAATGCTATAACAATTGTTTTGTGCTTAATTGCTTCTATATTGGACTTTCAGTATTAGCTAAACTTCAAACAATTCTGAATTACTACTGAAGTTTAGTACACTATACAGTCAATTGGCAGATAGGGCTTACCTTACATTTGTTAGTAGTTAGTGTTTCAATTTACACACTGAGACTGAGCTTTCAATTCAGGTTAAGGAGCGCCTATTCAATCATATCTATAGTTAAAAGGTCTTAAATGATCAGAAATTATGATTCATGTGAATAGAAACACTGAATTTATGTTGCCGTTGAATCACTACCCTGTCAACAGCTTCGGGTGTAAGTATATTACATCTCAGTTCTTTCAATCTATTTCTGACTATTCTTCAGTATCAACTTCTGCAGCTATTCATTGTATGCTTCTGGAATATGCCACTGGAAAGAATATTTCAAGTATAATTTCTCTAGATAAATATGCAGGCAATTTCTGTCTATAATATGTTATACTATTTTACTATGGAAGCTGCGACTCTACTGAACTACCCACACATGGCCACTTCAATTCCCTTGCATTTAGCTCTGCTGGTCTTGGATTCCCTTGCATTTAGCTCTGCTGGTCTTGGATAGATGCTTTGCAATATTGGTTAGCAGTTTATAATCTGTATTGTAACTCTATTATATTTGGTGCTTTTTCATTTATTGTGTGCTTCTCTTTTCCAGATGATACTCCTTCCCTTTACTCCAATGTACCCAATATCCTCTTATACTCTATTTGGATTGGTAGATAGCTGTAATCCACACAAACATTTGTTAGATATTACAAATCAAGCCAATTTGCTTTGGATTGCAATTGCTCCTGCTCGAAAGATATCAATCATGAACGCTTACTTGCAGTACCTGTCAATCCTTTTGGCTGTTAATGAACTGCGTATTTCAACAGTTGTAAATACAGATGCAATGGGAGATATATTTGGTTGATATTACCATTATGTTCAACTGATATAATTTGAATTCTTTTTATAGATATTCTATTAGTATATCAGCAGTGTGTTGATAAATCATGTCACCTTTTGCTTAAATTCAATACTGATAAATTGAAACAAAATCAATTGAAGGTCATGATAAGTTACTGTGGTATAATGTAGAACTTAATAACAAAAAAATAATAATAAAAGAGATTTTATTTGCAGTAGTGGATAATCTGTTGCATGTATACATCTGGAGAATTCCAAGTGTTAACTGCAGTCCTCTAAAAGACAATGCCCATAAACCCCAACAACTCTCCAAATATCCTTGCAGATAGTTTCATCATTAGAGTAGAATTACAGATACTCTGACAATACTCTCTAATACTCTGACATGCACTAAAATCTTTTACAAACAGTCTCATAGTAATCCTGTATCTATTATCAGCAATTCAAACTACCTCAACACCTAGTAGATAACTCTGCTATGGTCTGATATGATTTTAAATGTATTAAATGTAGCTGTATACTCCACTTCCTGTTGAATACTTTTGCAAACGACTACTAACTAAATTGTACATTGTAGAGGTAATGTATATTACTTAAAAACTTATCACTAAGTTGTGTGATAAAAAGAGATTAACTAGAAAGGCATAACCATTCTGTATACCTTATATAATGATTCGTTACTGTAGAACAATTTGAATAAATTTTACTGTTTAAACAACATTAATTCTACTAGACCTTTCTGTTCAAAAACTGTTATACAGAAGATATAATGCTTATAAAGCTAACAAACAACCTGATTATGAAATATATATGACGTGATTTAACAATAGCAGTATATTTGAAGTGAGTTATAGTAACTTTTTCAATACTTCAACTGTTTCAAAATTGCTGAGATTCTAACAGCAGTTGCGAATACATCCAGATAGAGAAATACCGAAGGTACACTTTCTGTGGAGACTAAACAATGTATTATATGGAAATTGTAAAAAGAATTAGTCAAATCTGGCAACAGAGAAGAATGTACTCAATATTAACGGAATATACTTCTGTGTTTCAATGCAATTCATGAAATAATCATTGTATATTGAAGTGATTTGCTGCAAATTGAGTACTTTGGTATTGTATCAGAATTATATTTCCATTTTCATGTTACATTTAGTAATACAATATATTGTATTCAATTTATATTTATTCATACAAAATTGGCAGTTGAATCATTTTGGTAGTTGCTATAAACTATATTATAGAAATACTGCACTATACTATTTATAATATATCTATTTCTTTCATAAATAGTCAATATACACTCTGCAGATCTGAGTTGTAAAGATATATATTAATGTAGTATATTAGTACTTGGAAAATACTCAACATGATTAACCTATTTGGAATTTTATAATATGTCATTCCATATAGTATACAATTTAGATATCTATCAAAAACATATTAACAGCTGTGACATAATTTATTTTCACTCTAATCCATTAGATTTAATAGTAAAACCAAATATACAAGTAGATGAAAATTATTTTGTGCAGGAATCAATAGCAAATGTGATTAATCATTAGTTCATTGCAACATACAATAACACCTTTTCCCAAATATGTTTTGATCTGTCAATTTAATAAAAACAACACAAAAAATACAGTGGAGGGGTATTTGATATAGTTGAAAACAGTATAATATTTCAGTTCAGTTGTAGTAGTATTGTGCCATTTAAATAGACTATTCCAATTGTATACAGATTAAAATATACATAGATCACATCTGACTATTTTGAGTATAAATAGTAAATATCCCCGCAATTGATTTATGAAATGTATTGAAATAATAACTATGTGAGAAATGTCAAAACAAGTTAATAGCTATCTTGTGTTATTTTTGATATAAATATTAATTATTATAGTTTGGCAAACTTTCAGTTGAACTATGATAGTATTCTATCTCAGAATGATATATTTTATTGTTTACACTCTTGTACCTACCATAACACCAGTGTATACCCATATACAAATCTATCACATAAAATCAGTATTAGAAAGATAGTACTATCCTGTAGTATATTTCCATACTCATTTAAATATTGCTAATTGCCACATTAAGGTTTACTTAGCAGCTAAGCCTGAATAAAATTATTTTGTCACTAAATAACTTATTTAGTGTTACTACCATTACATATAACACTTTCCTACTCTTATGTATAAAGTAGTTACTGTTAACTCACTTTTTCATTTATATTGATTTTGTAAGATTTGCATGTTACAACCACATCACATAGTTATGGCTAACGCTTCTGCATAGCCTTAAAAGAGAAGTCTGGTCGACGCTACAATGTGCATAACTGAAAGAAATGAAACCCTACGTAAAATACACCACAGCTTACAGTTAACCTGTAAGGTTGCAATCTGTAGGCAGTCAACAAAGTTTCTTCAACATTTAATGGCTAATTCTCATGTTCTAAACACAAATTGCGGGTAACATTGACCGACGATTCCTGAAGTATATTCTACGTATACGGAAGTTACCAGCATGGATATCTATGCAAAATCTATGGATAACTGTACGGACCTATAGACCATTAGAATCGACCAAATCAACCTACGATGTTGATTTATGAGCTTACTTCCGCAGTTTCCTGTTGTACTCACGCTTCTGTTCAGCGGAACCCCAAAGCAGTTTCGATGCATCTTGGTTTACTTGAGTACGTGGATCATATGGGGGATTATCCTCCTCCATCAATCTAATTATTGCGTCAATATGTGATCTGCACTCGTCAGACTTCGCGGCGGTATAGCAAGCAATGCCATCCTCTGTACAGTTGACTCAGCGAAAATTCACACAAATAATGATTTGGTACCTACTAGTTACTCTATAGTGATAGAACGGCGTCAAAAACCTGGCCCTTGGTTGTTCACTCGGAAAACGAGGACTATACGCAAGCTCCATATGGAAAAGTCCCCCGTCAAGATTGGTCATTGGTCGCCCAAAGTACGTCTAATGAGACGAGATTAGCCAATCATTCACGAAATAGGGACGAAGTCACATACCACTCGCCACAAGAAGGGATTATTGTCCACTAGTTCGACATCCAGTGTCACGGAATCACTCCTCTTATAGTATTCAACCGTCTGTTCATACTGCCGTTGTAAGTTTGCCGCGACACCACTCTCTCTTTGAACCAAAGCCCTTCCTTCAGCAACCCAGCTATCTGTCTCAACGTCCAGCCTTTCCCTCACAAACTTGATTCTCCTTTCTAACTCCGAATACAGAAATTTACCTTCCATAGCGTTTCCTGAGTGTTCAAATGGCATTCGGACAAATGGTTGACCGTCGGAAACCTTCTGACGTTCAATCTCAATAGCGTTTAGGTATGTATTATAATACCACAGGAAACGATGCTTGCAAAAATCTTTGAATGGTTCGAAGATGGAGCCCTCATGTTCAAGTATGGATGAATCGCCACTATCGTAGGAATCTGGATCGGATGGAGTCCGAGATGGTCGAAGTGTTCCATCGGCGTTAATTCCCAAATATTCTTCTAACCTCGAAATGATAGATACTCGAAGGGTTTCGTGACGAATCTATTGCACGCCCAAGGATCAACCCCAATCTGCTGTTTAATCAAGGAGATCCATTGAAAACAAACCTTCAGGACGTACGCCTTCATATTTTCCTGATCATGCTCTTGGCTTGCATTTTCGAACCCAGGTTCGTTTTCATAAGGATTAGAAGACATCAAACTCTGAATCGAGATCAAGATAGACTCAAGTCCTTGTGCCGACGACCACTCTTCACCACGTTCACCTCTCCAGGTTCTGATTACAAGATTAGTACTAAATCTAGTCATATATGAGCAAAACACAACTAGTGAATACCCTAGAATAGACCTAGTCTCAATTAGCACATAGACTATACAGCCTGTGTATTGACCACAGAATGGAATCTTTACAAGCAGACTTTCCCACCAGCATATATATTGGGATTGAACCGAGACCTGCCGGAATTTGTCGTGAGGGCAGTGACGGCAGGCGCTTTTGCGGGGTAATCTGGTGGTAATAAGAATATATCTATTTTGAACTTCAATGCTCCTAGATATCGTAACGGACCTCTGCCAAATTTCAACGAAAACTGCAAATTCCGGTAACATGTCAACATGTCCAACGGTCAGAGATCCATCACTGAGCAGTAAGTACCTCAAAGAACCCGAATTCATAAGGTGTGTCGGGTGGCCCAAGTACAATAGCTCTCACGTTCCGAACATCAACATCTCGACAACCAACAGCAATAGCTGAAGAGCCAGATGTAGGTCAACTTTGATTTGAGAGAGCTGAAAAAATGTCTTACTTACAGAGATCACCAGACTTCTGTATCTCGCTAAGTTCCTGCAGCGCCAGGTGAGTAAGACAATAGTGGATACAAGTGGAAGACCAACGAACCCTTGTGAGACGAATAACTGATTGATTCATTTTAGAGTATCTTATTCTGAGAGGATGGTAACAGATACAGTAATGTGTGGGAAGAGCGCGATTTCGTGAAGGTAAAACCGTAGTTCAGTTACCAAGGTATCGGTTGAATGTTGACGTGAGTAGGACTGGTTAACAACTCTTGAGTTACATGCACGGTATGTACCAAGACGAAAGTTCGTGCGTTTGGTGCTTGGCAACGGCCACGCGACTCGCAGTACACCACACCACGAATCACCTATTGTCTTCCCACAATGTCCGCCGTCACGCCTGTACTACCGCCTAGCATGCACAGATACATGGTACTTCCTTATTACTTCAATAGCATTTTCTAGTCCTTTTCAACAGAGGATGATGATAACATAGTAGGTATTATCTTGTTTTCCCATACATTAATTGCAGACCGTATCATATATACCCTTTTATATCTGACTATTCATTACATTGCTGACAATGTATCAAAACTACATATTCATAAAGTAACGCAGAAAATCGGACTATTCAGATGTAATTGTTGTACTCTATGTGATTGAACTTATAGCAGAGAGAAATGCTTAAGAATTACTGAATGGTAGAGTATATAATAATACAAATAGAAAGCTCCAACAGAAATGAAAGAGTGCATATTTGCTTGGAGGTAAAGGAAGTTAGATTAAAAAAGCAACTATTTGAAAGAACTGATAAATTTTATATTGGTTTTATGTGAAAGGTCAGGCCATGTAATCTTGATACAACTATCACAAAATTCCACTCTGGAAAAGGTCTTAGTAATTATAGTTTTATAAATTATTGGCCATATTTGGCCCCATAATCATATTTGTGTGTATTGACAAAATCAGATTCTATCTAAATATCTCTAATATACTTCAAAAACTTCGAAGTATCATTAGAAATAATATTCAGAATATATCATTTCCTGCTTTCTTCATTGGGTAGTACTTTCTTCTCCTCAGCAACAACTTATATTGTTGCAGAGTTACATTTTTGCAAAACTCAACTATCATTTACCAAACAACCTGCTTGGATTTCTTGCTTCAGGTAAAGAACATTTCCAATGCAGTAGTCATTACGGTGGACACCAGAATATTCAAAACATGGATTGCTATATTGTACTATCCTAAGAATACTGAATGCTACTGTTGGATGTAATTCAGAGAGTAGAGGATTTATAACTGGAGATATTTAACAAAGTAGCCATTTCCATACAAAGGGTATCTAATATTCAAGGGGGGTATCTTTATCAAATTGTCTTTGTGTAGTTGAATATGTTCCCCTACATATGTTTAACAGTCTGGTGCTGAAAATTGATGTAACCATTTCAGAATGTAATTAGTCGTAAAGAATATGCTTTATCAATCAATTCTCATCAAAACAGAATATGCTTAATTCAATCTAATTCTGTATCTGGAAGTGATTAATATAATTCCCCAAGGGGAGTACCTAATTAACCTGCAGATAAATATAGTGATCATTATTATAATATTCTAAATGCTTGAGTACATGATAAATGTCAGTACAGCATCAATAGAGTATTCCCAAATGGGCCAACTCTAGTTGTTAACCTGAATAAACATGAATGAATGGATATCCACAGTATTCAGAAACAAGAACAGGAATCTCATAAGCTGCATCAGGTCTCTTCCAATTTAGAACATGATTGAAACAAAGAGCAGAAGTGACACTAACATAAGGTAAGTGTTAATCAAAATGGGTCAAAAATAAAACACAAGGGATAATTAAACAAGAAGAAGCCATCATTGATAATGAATATAATAATAATAACAATAATTATTCAAATCTATCTTATTGAACAAAAGATTAAGAAGAAGGCTAGTACAATATATAGCAAAAATTCTACCAGTAGTTAAAGGAAGGATATAAGTACAGAGTGGATAATGAGGAAATTACAAGACAATCAAACTGAATGAAGCATCAATATAATAATGAACAAGAGGTATTTGACTGCTGAGAATGTAGAGGTATGTATCAATGAATAAATATTCACAAATACATAGTGCAGTTCACACAAGCTGATATTAGTCAAGTGTAAATAAATTCTCAATGGATAATTCCTTGCCTTACTGAATTCTTAATTCTATATCAGGAATATCACACCAACCAAGAGAACAAATGATAATGCAAATCCACACCATCAGCTCTATCAAAAAGAATACTGCTGATACAGTACTTTGGCATATTCAAATCGAAAACTGGAATGAATAAAATTTAATACTGGTAGTGTAAATGTTGCCAGAAATCCTTCCCCAGCTATAAACTGAATATGGCCCATTGTTGTGAGTATAGTACTGTGAGATATAATGTGGGAAGGAGTTCTAGAAAGGTTCTGGGTAAGTTAGTCTAGATCATGGACAAATACAGAGCACTCATATAGTTATTCAATATGCAGCTAATCGAGTTGATGCTGAAGTACAAATTGTGTACAGCACAGGTAGCCAGAAATAATCCATTTCAAGTATCTGCAGTTCAGAACTCCATAAACACTGGAAATACTGCCATTAGAGGCTAACTGATGTGAGTTTTGGATTGCCTACTAATAGTATTCATGAGTTCATGACTTGGGTGACACATTAGTTCATGCCATTGTGCTTAATCCATTGTAGTTGGGTATTAAATATATCACACAAGTCACAGAATCTAATTTGAATACAGCTGTATTACCCACCAATTAGTATTTAAAGATATAAACTTCAATATAAAACTGTTGTCTCTTGAGTTTAAACTCATGGAATAGGAAATAGAGTTATGAAGTGAATAGACAGAAGAGAATGTTAATTTGCGTGTGCAAATTTCAATACTTATGGTGGATATACAATGTTGAAAGAAACTTATACTTGTTATGGAAAGCAGATTATACAGGGATGGTGTAGATTGTATTGCTATTAGAATCTGCAGCAAAGAATACATTCTTTACCATTGCAGAGTACCGAATAACCTATTAGATGAGGGAATGACGTAAGAATTCAAAACTGACTTTGCAATAGATATGATATAACTCAGTTCTGATACATATCACTAAGAACAAACTGACAGGATACCAACCAAATATAACTGATATTGTGTATGGATAACTTAATAGCTTAACTGGTAAACATTCTTCTATAGTATTAAAATCAGTATAATTTCCAAACTGTATTATAATGCATATATTGGTGTTGTTCGATGAGAATATGATCAGATGATGTTTGATCTCTTGGAAAGAAGCATTTTCAGGATAAAGACATTTCTCTTGAAGAAACAACAAATTCAATTTTTGATTAAACATTAGAGGATTACTACATTTGGGGGGATAATTACATTTCAATCAACAATTATATTGATACTGGCAGAAATACACTTCCTGCACTATCCTGAGAGCCAGTTGGAATCGTTACTGGTCAGCATCACCTCAATAGAAAGCAGTTGACACTGTGGGTTCAGGTAGATTTCTCTCTACATATCAAGAATATCTTACCAGATATGTAGTATAAAATCTTTCTACAGATTGTTGTCATCATACAATGATCTATGGAGCACACACTTTCTCAATCTAACATTGAGCTCATTTGGATAAACACTTCATATTTTCTTTATTTTTATTAGTTGCATCACCACCAGTACATTGCACAATATCTTGCAGCAATGAAATCAGATATCCATAAACTCATGTCTGTTGTTTCTACTATGTATTCACTTGAACCACTGAGTCCATTATTGTAGTGGATTTGCAATAATGTGTATGGTATATTGGCACATGCAGTCAAAGCTAATATTCAGTCCAACAAAACTCTTACAAATAGCAATTCTATACCAGATGATAAAATTTACCTTTTCTTTACTCTTGGTAAATACCACCTTGATGTTGTTGACCATCTTTTGAATACAGAAGAAGACTCTGTTAGTCAAGTATAGTAGGCATTGACTGACGAATAACACAGCCAGGTTTGCCTATATACTGTATTTGTTAATGTCATAGGCCAGTGAAAGATTACTTGCTGCAAAATGTATCATAATATCGGTACAGACTTTCTGGGGTCCAGGAAAACAAACCTATTTATTTACAGAAGTGTGGGCTTATAGTAAATAGGTTTCTCACAAAGTATTCCCAATCAGAAAAGGAAAGCATAAATATTAAATCATTTATTGGATAACTGTAGTCACATAAATGAAGGATATTGTATGCGGTGGGTAGTAATGATCATGTCAGACCATCCAAACAATTGAAGTGAAACTCCTGGCAATTGTTACTCAATATCTGCTGGAATAATTCAATGTAACCAACAAAAAACTGGACACTTTATCAGCAAAATGTATTGTAGTCCCTAGGAGCCTCCAGGAGTGTATGAGAGGAGAGAGAATGTAAACGTAAAAGCAGCAATGTCAGGAGATGATCAGACAGTGGAAGATCGTTCTGGCTAGTCTTTGAAGTAGCTTGGGTGTGTGATGACTAGGACAGGAGCAACATGGGAAGGATTGTGATAAGTTTGGGAATACATCAGAGTGCCAGAGAGAACTTCAGGAGCAACTGGGAGTGTCACCCAACCTATGCCGGACCAGCAATCATATTCTGACAGATTGCTATTTGTTCATGGATATGTATTTGCAGGGCTGCCGGTATGATCTGAGACCATCCAGAGGTACATAAACAATGGATTACACTCTGCAGCAAATATGATACATGGATTATTGTTCATTATCACTTCTAAATCATACTTATACTAGCCAATGTTATTTTCTTCAACATTGTATTTTTCGCATTCCTACTTTAAGAAAGCAAGGAAAAAGACAAGAGCATCAAAAATACAAGCAGGTACACCAAAACGATGACCAAACTAATTGATTGAATCATATCAGCTCAAAATGGTAACAATGTCACCAACTACATCTCCCATCTCATCATGGTTGATGAAAGCTGGGACACACAATTGAATAATGGCGCAATGAAGTTGGTGGCACCTGTTAAATTTGCTGATAATTTGTACCTGGCAAGTTGATGAAATTGAATTCAATTATTGTACTACTCAATTTGGGACATCTAATAAAGGTCTAATGAGATATTAGCTAGCTGCAAATCAAAATGGTGGTTTGAAAGGGAATATGATACATTAGAATGAAAATGGGGAGCAACTATCATGAAAAGAGAACCACAAGATGGAGACTGCTATTGTGGAAAAGAGGAGTACAGAGAAGGTGATGGAGGAGCACAGAATGAAATAGAAGAGCACCAACCAGAGCTGAGGAGTGCTAATGTGGATTGAGGAGTGCTGATCGCAGATGTGCAGTACCCACACTAGTAGAGGAGTGTTGAACGGGGGGTATGGAATGCAGAATGCAATGTTGGAGAGCCAATCCAGGCAGAGGATCACCAGTGGCAATTAAGGAGTGCTGATGTCACGGCTCGGGCTGTGAGTGATGGATTGAAGGGTACGTAGGGATATTATTGGTCGGATGGAAGGAATTAGTGTTACGGAACGGCGGAGACGTTGAGAGACACGGGAATAGCGTCAGCGTGTTGTGGGATGGTGGCGGTATAATTTGTTACGACAATGAAGTGGTTTGAGGTGTTGCGATGTCGGGCAATGTGGCTTGGTTGTGGTGATAAAGAGTTGTGATGGTGGTTTGTAAGATCATGAGGGAATATTCGGATGGTACATCGGAGCATGCGGAATGGTTCAAGGGTGGCAGACAAAGTGTATATGAAGAGAGGTCATTAGGTGTTGAAGGATATCCTTTTCTTCTCTTTACTCGTTCTCTTGTATAGCAAAGCAAGTACAACTTTGAACCAGCTCTGGTCCTTGTCTTGTCCTGATTTCCTCGATACGAACTTCGATCACTTGTCCTGATAGCAATCTCACATTCGAGCTACCAATATCACCTATGTCCGACCCCGCCCATTACAGCTGATGCCACAGGTGGAGTGACAAAATGCGGTGGGTAAGACACGCTGTATGATATATAGCAGTTACAATCCAGAACAAGAAGCATAGCTGGGGATTGAGAAACACAAATTCCAGCAGAGAAGCTCCGAAAGAGGGGGTATGGAGTGTGGAATGTAATTGAGCAGTGCCAATTCAGACAGTCAAGGGCTGATGGGATTTCAGTAGTGACTATTGCAGCGGAGGGGTGCCAAAAGAGAAGGAATCCAGTGTAGAATGAAATAGAGTAGTGCTAGGCCAAGGAGCCCTGACAGGGATTGAGAAGGGCCATGTCAAGTGGTGTTGCAGCAAAGCAGGAGGGAGGGGTATGAAGCGGCCCTGAAATGGGTGATTGATAAGTACAGTGGCATCCAGCATAAAATATATTATGGGGGATAGGAAAAATGTACACCGATATTTGTCTTGAGAAAACACCAATGTAGCCATCTTTCCACTGCAATCTGCACACAATACACATCGAATAGCTGCACCTGCCAGGACTAACGTCTGATGAGTGAGAAATTGAAACAACTGGGATTTAGCAGGCTGGCACCCGAGGTGATTAGCAGGAATGAAGAACGTATGGTAAATGACATTCACAATGTCCACTTCAGCGAAAAATATTCCCTTGTTTTCCACAACTTCTGGGAGATTGGCATCATCAAGGAGGAACTTCTTAATCTTGGTCCGGAGCTCATTCTCTGGGGGCAGAACTGACCAGTAACTAGGGGGAACAGTGTGAGAAGTCCCATTTTCAAGCTTATCTCAAATGGTACCAATCATCAGCATTAACTATGCACATTTTGTGGCATAGTCAATATCATATGTCTGATAGAGATGTATGAAACAGAATACAAGACTTGTAGCTTCTCGTGTTAGCGGATCTATATTGAGGGATGAATTACCCGGCAATTGAGACAGGCCCTGGTGCACCTACTGGAGCACCTACTAATGCCTGTTGATAATCTTGAGCTTTACAGCCTAGTTGGCAAGTGTGTTCAGTGATCGGGCACATCTCGTTCGATAGTATTGGTGATGGAGTCATTAGGAATATTCTCGGCTCCTTAAACCATTTGGCATCCTCCAGAGTACTATTTTTGAGTTGGGGATGTTTTAATCTCCATTGGCCTCAGGTTTGTGGAACATTGCGGTCTCCACTAGACTCAGGTAGTACCACTGCCTGGGTGGGTGGTACACAGTCCAACTTGCATAAATTGTTTAGAAGGTGTGTCATAAGTAGTTTAAACAATAGTGGTACCATTGGCCCAGCTTGATATCGGAAACTTGAAAATGGAGGCAGTGCAATGACAGAACAGGCCGGGCTCTGTTACTTTGGCAGTAAAACTCTTGTAGATTGTAAAGGCTCTTCCCAGCATCCCTGGCCAAGGTCCATGACCTGCTGTTGGCAATACAAACAATCATGTTGCATGTTGAATGACATGATGGCTACTCCAGGGTCCTCAGTTGCATCATCATTGATATTCAATCTATACTATTATCTGGGTTTGTCAATGACATTGGAGACATTAGTCATCTGTAATGCAGTGCATGATGGAAGAGGGCTGGAAGTAAAACATTTGATGGAAAATAAAGATTGGCTGTTTTAATGAATATGAGTGAGAGTGCTCTCTCAAGTTGTGCTTCTTGATTGCTCTGTAAGTACAGATTCCTCACCTGGCTGGGCATAGGTTCCATGTTGATGAAATTGAAGATAGAATATTGGGGAATGTGGGAAAGACAGATAATAAATAAGTATGAAATATAAGATTAAGTGCAATAGAATAACAGGCATAATGGTGCAAGAAGTCACACAAGGACAAGAAGGATACAATTGGAAGCATGCCTTGAAAGGGTTCAGGAGAGATAATATCTATAGTTCATATATATATCCACAATAGCAAGTCCACTGTTGTGATTTAGGAAATATCAGGTGCACTTGAATAGATGGATTTCTAATGCCCAACACCCAATATTGGCACTTGCATTAAAAATCCTATGACTGGAAGAATTGGCGGCATGTTCAAATCAATGAATATAGATTTGAACCAGACTAAATTAGAACCGGACTCACATGTAGAACATGCAACATCATCATGATTGTTGCATTCACTAACCATTGGTGCTGGCCACATGGTGCACTGAGAATCTGATTGAGAACTAGTGCCCCTGCAAATAACTCCTCCAAACATTGTAATTATTCATGAAAGTTCAAGTATTTGAGGTGACCTCATGGCATTGAGTTTTCCCAGCATATAGAATCTGCAAAACACGATACATTCGAGATCCTTTGGGTGACCTTTGGGTTCCAATGGACCAGACTGGGTGTGTTATCAATTGGGGAATAATATGAATATCTGTATGTGGTATATCCACAGAAAGCATACACTAATTTTTGCAATATTCTGTAGTATTTGGATGCTGCAGGTATGTTAGCAGTCAATATGGCAATATCATAAGAATAACCTCTCTTTGATGCTTTCAACTAGCCATGTCTGCAGAGTACATTGACTGCAATATTGCTGTTAATGGAAAAGGGGGAGGGAGGAAATTTGGGTGCACAAAGGAGAAATACAAGTGAAGAGAAAGAATGGTAAGATACAATGTTGATTCAAGGGTAATCTTATTGATTCAAGCACTTGTCAATGCCATGATTGGCGACAATGAGGTTATGAATACTCAGTCAGATTCTGATGTTGTGCCACAAATCAAGTTAATCGCACGGTTAAATACCAAATTTGTTATACATCTGACTACTAAAAAGTTGACTTACAGTGAATGTTGTGGTTGAAAGCAATAAACAATGGTATGAATACATTGTGAGACATCCTGTCACAGCCAGCAGAGAAATGGTTGTATGCAGTTCTAGGGAATTAAGGTGTACTGAAGTTTGAATGGAAATGCTGGATTGAGTGCAAAGGCTGGGATGGCAGATTCACATTACTCTAAGAGTTAATTGCACTCTGCGAAGCTGTCTTTACCTTACTTGAACTTTCAAAAATTTCTCTCTTCAATGTCTCTTGATGGATATTGGTTTACATTATCTATTATCAGGGACTGGTTTTGGTCGCCCAAACATACTTGTAGTTAGAATCCAGTTCAGGTTGCACTAAATGGATTGAGATGTTAGGTCTCTTAGAGTAGGTGCAGAACATAGGGTGAGTGGGAGTTGCTGGTTATCTGCAGACATGCTGAGTGGAATCTGTCATTTGAGATTCTCTCTGAAACTGCAGCTCTTTTGCTGGAGCCTGAACTGTCAGAAGCTATTTTAGCATTTGGAAGCATTTGTTCTATTATACTACTTAGTGAATATCAAGTTAGGTGAGATTCCTAACTGGCCAGGGCTGTGCATTTATGATTTAGTGCACAGTGGCTACCTTCCGCCAATGGACTGTTGACAAGGAGCTGAAAATTCAAGGCATTCTAGTAGTGGCCTTCACATACTGATGTAGTATAGATTGAAATGGTCCCAGTGGCCAAGAAGGATAAGCTGCCTGCTCCTCAATGTGAAGTGTCTTGATATCTGACAACCTGAGTATACTGCTTTCACTGATTCAACATTGAAGAATACATACTTCAGAATGAATGAAAAGACAACATAGAGTTCACTACAGAGTTGGGGATATAGAAAGCAGCAAATGATTAGTCGCTTTGAGGCATGCCTGGACTGGAATGATACATCCAAAAGAAATCACAGCTTGTCAATATTGGCTGCTTACAAATCCAAGCACATTTTACATGGCAGTATAGTAGATCCAAGGTGTGCCTGAACTTTAACCATAGCCCAGAAAATACACAACAGCAAAAGCTCAATCTTAGCAATGAATATCCATATCATGTCACATCATCAGACACTCTGGGATGCTGAACTGTGGTGTGCCTAAACTACTATTATGTGTAAGCAAATGCTGAGGATTTGCCATGAATCCATAAGCCATGTCTCATATTCTGACACAGGGATTCAATATCTTCTATACTGTCTGTATAGCTAAAAGTCATTGGAGAATATGCAGTGCTTGATTTGTCATAATATGTCACCAGACTCAAAATGTATACAGAGTTCCCTGGTGCAACTGAATGTAGCTGAAACATCCTTTGATATAGTTGGTGGAGTTCGAAAATTGGTACCGGGCAGTGTGTTTCTGGTATACTTCACATTCACCATTGAAACATGATTTGAAGCCCCTTACTCAATCATATATTGTAATTTGGGGATTAACAATTCCCCTCAACTGAGGTGACCCTGGCAATTGACATTGGAGCCATAGCCTGTGCAGAGTTTTGACAATTGACAATACCAAATACATTTTGAGAGGTGGCTGCATCATTCAATCAATGCCAGTGAATTGACTTGACAACAGCTCTTGCTCATTTGACCGGCACACCTGCAACATCATGGAATCAGTGGTTTGTAATCAACCTGATGTTAACTCAACAATGCCAAAGAAATCTTACTCTAACCATTACTAATTTGAGCAATAACAATTCCTATTTCAAATGTTTGATTAACTTCAAAATGATCAAGAGACATGATTTATTACAGCAGTAGCTTGTGCCTTATACATGACCTTGCTAATGATTTGTGTTATTTGAGAAGATTAGAATGGATAAATGTGTAAAGACACATACATTGACTTCATTGTCCTAATAATCTAAAATGATTGTTCATTTGACTGTAACAAGTTTCCATTATCAGTCTGCAGATTCATAGGGTTCTGGTAACATACTGGGTACTGCATCAGCAACAACGCTAGTTTCCGTCTGAAACACCCGGGTGTTCCTGATGGCTCTGACGGCTCGGACGGAACCTCGTACCCTCTGCCGGAGAATTACTCGCTACACGTCGCCCAGGCGACGCGTCGCGTATCATACCTACCTCCATTACGTTGCGCCTTGTATTCGCACCATCAGAACAACACGTGTGTTACACTCTTCGCAGGGGCTGCAGTTATGCTGTAGCCGTTTACACAACGCCTGGCGATATTTATGCCTTTCTTCGTCTGATAGTCACATTTTAACTCTCCCCTATTGCTATAGCTATATATCGGATGCCGCACTCGCCCCATCTATGTTTAGCTTTGAGATTTTGTCACATATTGCAATACAGTCTTCGCTTTGGATACATCGCTTGCCATTGCATTTGCTTCGCCATTATTGTATTTTCCAGGTCTGAAATATACAGTCTAATCTTCACACTCTCTAGTACTATGCCCTTAGTCCTCCACATTCTGTGTTGATCCATCATCAGCTTGTGATGCATCGTCGCCATCCTCGCACTCATACCCGTCGACATCACTTGTTCCCAGGTCAAACCTACTATGCCCTCAGTCCTCAACATTCTGCGTTGATCCATCATCGGCTTGCGATGCTTCTTCGTCCTCATCCGCATACGCATCGTCGCAATCCTCGCCCTCATACCCGTCAACGTCGCTGGTTCCCAGGTCAAACCTCTCGAGTTCAGTCACGGGCTGTCGTCGCCTGCTGGCGGTGGGGATGGCATCGCGCACGTCGCATACAGCATCATCTTCGTAATCCCCGCTGCCCCCTGCCATCCCGAAATGAAGTTTGTCATCCGTGCAATTGTTGTGAATCGGGATGTTAGGGTCAGTGCTTCCGATCTCAGGCTCCTCAAGCCCCACTTCGGAGGTCAAATAATCAAGAAGAATAGCATTGTCCACACGCGCTGCTTCCACGCTGATCACCACGGCAGGCGGTGGGTTCTCCGCCTGTTGGATCTGACGCTTGACTGTAGCAAGAGTGTTGTTATACACCCTCTGTTGGTAGCTCTCCGGTAGTGTGTTCCAGGTATTCATCAAGAATGCCGATGTGTCTGCAACGCCAGGCGAGGTTAAAAACTTGCGACCCGTTGCAGCACAGTAGGATGCGTTCTTACCACCGTCATTCTTGTAATTGAAGTAGTTCGAGCGATCAGGTCTGTCCGCTTTCCGCTTTGACTTGGAAGCTTTCAGATGAACACCTTTGTTCTTTTGCCACTCCAGGAGAGCATTGTGCAACATGGTGGAGGTAAACATGATCAGTGGCAAGGGTATATGACCGTCCTTGTCGTCAATCATGGAATTATGAAATCCGTCAGCATACTTACCACGGTTATTCGCCCGACGATTAAATTTGATGTAGATAAACCGCGGGATTGCTTCTGCCACGAAGTAAAGTGGACGCTGGCCATTCGTTAGCAGCTTTCGACACTCTCTGCGTGGGATTTGGACTGCGTACACCACCTTCCACACGCTCTGCTAAAGGAAAACGATACATATTGTCTGCCAGAAGGGAATCAATGAATTCCAAATGCTCTGCGTTGGATTCAAAGCGGTGGAGATCATACAGCTATGCTATATTGTCCCTTGCTGATTGAATAAGATGGGATTTAACTTTATCGACTTGTGCGCGAACCTGGTACCGGTTTGAGCGTGTAATATCCAACATGGGCCGTTGATTCAGCATACCTCTTTGAAGATCTCCTTTGTGCGTGCCTCAAATGCTATGGAACAAATGTTGTTTTGCTGCATTGCAGTGTTCCAGTACCTCTCTATTATTTACCGGTGAGGGGCTTCAGCTAATGCTTTCGCAACGCGTCGCGTTGCATAACTTACCATCTCCAAGTCGCTTGCACTCATAAACGGCCGTCTGTTCCACATGTAGAGCTCCAGGAGTCTGCCCATTGCAAATACAAGACACGTCATGTCGGAGTGACCAAATCGATGGATGCTGCGACAGCCGGAGATCACTGATCGAGGTGTAGACTCTGCCTGCGTGTGCAATTGCCACTGCCTCTGTCTCTGATTCATTTCTGTAGCTCATGTTTGCAGTGGATTTGTAATGATTGTGCGGGCTTCTGGATTAGGGATGGCAGTAGGCAGATTTTCAAGACCGCTGAGAGGAGTGGGAGTGCTAGCAATGCCGGAAGCAGGGCTGGATACAACGTGACGCGTTGATTCTGCCTGTGTGGTTCTGCTGGGTGCTGGTGTGTTACGACTGCTTGTACCCGGCGTGGTGGTTGGAGTAATTATTGACTGTCGGTGTGTAGCGGACGGGATGATATCTGCAACGCGAGAATTGTTCAGCGAAGATGAGGGTGTGGAGTTCTGACCTTGGATTGTAGAGGCTACGGAACTCCCTCCTTGAGAGGAATCCCTCTTGCCAGCCGGTACAGAAACACGTCTCTTAGCAGGGGGAAGTTGAGAATTCCCCGAAGGCCCTTGGGTTTGTTGATTTTGACGACTTTGATCATTTCGTACAACCGGAGACGTGACAGGGTTAGGGCTTTGGGAAAGCATCATCCGATATGGATGTTCGACTTTGAGAAGGTAGGAATAGTATCCTCTGCATGCATATGCAACAACAGGAGAGGTAGACTCCTATCTGAGCGACCATGGATGGATTTGACAAAAATGGGAGGCGCAGTGTAGACCGCACCAGACTCTAAACCCTGACAGTACTCGGGGATGAGATCCCTTCAAAAGCATTCAATTATGGGGTTAACTGCCATCAGATTGAACACAGATTGAACTCAGCATTGATATTCACTGTTACAGCAACGTCTGAAGGTGTATTTGCACGCTTGAAGGGTGATGATGCCTTCTTGGCGCGATTATCATCGTAATGCACTTGTTCTTGGCACAATACTTCAAACCATCGATTGTGTATATCTTCAGCTTCCCGGTGGAAATCCCCCCTTGGCAGAGCTACAAGCATTGCAGATCGAACAATGACGTATTCTCTATCCGATGACATCAGTTGAGTGTGCTTTTTCCACTGCTAGGCGTTGGTAGCAGTGTTGGATGGTTGCACAGTTGGGACAACCTGAGAACTACTCAGTTTGCTCCGAGATGCACGAGGTCTGAGCGGTAACAATACTGTGTGATGCAAACGCAACGCCCGGCGTCATAAACTGTCCTCTCCACGAGTACTACATCTCGTCTTGGGGCTTGTCATTCATGAGGTGCCTGGTGGTCTGCAGTATGAAGGCTGGGCCGTTTTGTGTTCGTTAGCCAACAAAACTCACAAGTTGAACCAAGATATTGCCGGAACTCGAGTATATATATCCCTTCTTTCCGCCTACACCTCCTTTCTCTTTTCCTCCCGTATTATACACACTGACAGCATCCTGATCTCGACATCACGTGACATGCACAAAACAACGCCTCTCGTTCCAAAACACACCCGATAACCTCACAACTTTGTACTTTCCCCCTGGGCTTCCTTTCGCTACATGCAACTGTATCATAATGCTAACGTTTCGGATGTAGATTCATTTTCAACTCACAGCGATGGCACCAAAGAGCAGCAGTGAAGGAAAGGGGAAGGCTAGGGCAAAGATGCCGACATTGGTTATAAATCGACGTTTGTCGTTGGATCGGACCCGTATAAAGGGATTCATCTCGGAACACATCCGTGGACTCATAGGGATATACAATGTTTGCAGCATCAAGGACGAGTGGGCATGGGACCTCTTTTATGACATAATCTTTCTTGATCCAGTCATGACTCGCCACTGTTCACAATTCGAGCTGATGTGGCCACACTGCAGGAGCAGGAGTTCGCCTTTTCGGGAGTGGTGGGCTGCCTTCCGCTCATACATGGGGCAAATGTTTGACAAAACCCGCGACCAAATGAACAATTGGAGGTGGGACAACCCCCGTGCCTTCGCGGATCATGTCGGTTGCTCCAATCCGCAGACATCTAGCTCGGGGAAGAATAAACGAACCGGTGAGCGTTTCTCTTGGTACGGTAGTGATGAGCTCAGGGCAAAGATTGAGCCGCCAAACTCCCGGCAGTACGAACCTGGCGACTTGCTGGCTGTTAGACCACTCAATTGGGATGAGATAATCGACGAGGATGATGATGATGAGAACAGGGCAGATCCCGGAGCGCTGAGTAGTGGAAGGAGCTGTCCTGGCGATGACAATGACAATGACGACGGCGAGGGTGAGGAGGACACACAGGGCGGTGAGAAAGGGACTGCGAAAGGGAAGGGAACAAAGCATGGGAAGGAGAAGGTGAAGTTGACTGAGGACGGGAAGGGGAAAGGGAAGGGGAAGGGGAAGGGAATCAGTAAAGGGAAAGGTATTGTTGAACAAACCCCATGGGGAGGGGATATATCTCGGGCCGTTGCTTTGCAGCTGCAGAAGGAAATGTCAGAGGCACACTTGGACACGGAGGGCTAACTAGAGCGGGTATACTTAGAGCGGGAAGCATAGCCCGCCGTGTCAATTTCCTCAGATGATGATACCGACTCTACCGTGTTGGACGGCGGATATGAATCAGAACGAGATTGTGATGTGGATATGCGCATGGTGGATGATGTGGACGCACCAGACGGCGTTGATTTTGACGGCAATGTGGACATGGAAAGGCACGGTGAAGATGAGGAAGATGAAGAGGAGGAAGAAGAGAAGAAGGAAGAGGAGGTGGATGAGGAGGAGGATAAGGATGAGGATGAGAATAATGGCAGAGAACCTCGGACGATTGGCCAGGGAGAGATGGTAAATACATCGGCTGACGATGCTGATACCATGGTAGACGATAAGCCAACCGTGCAACCTGAGCAGGGCCAGGAGATGCGCGAGCATACCCCACGGCCACAACCTCCAGTGCCTGCCCCACGGCCACACACCCCAGAGCCTCGCCCACAACCATGAACTCCGGAGACTCATACCCGCAGTGGGCTGGTGTCTTTGGGGTTTGTGACGCCGCAAAAACCTCGCCCAGTGGCGCCAACCCTGCCAGAAGCTGAGGCAGCCGGAAACACCTCGGATGTCGATGTGGATCAGCAGCTACCCGGCGAATCGGCAGGTGGCGACAGTCTCCCCGATGTCCCTCTCCCGGATGTCCCTCTCCCCCATGTCCATCTCCCCGATGTCCCTCTCCCCGATGTCCCTCTCCCCGATGTCCCTCTCCCCGATGTCCCTCTCCCCAATGTCCCTCTCCCTGAGGTGCGCCCGGATGGCTCGGTAGGCGAGGAGTGAACCAGTCCTTGCGTTGTAGAGGACGCGTGCGTTCGTGTTATGGTCGGGTTCTTGTCTTGGGAATTTCCTTTGCTGTAATCTATTCATCTCAGGCACTGATTAAGGCACGTGTGAAGGTGTTTTGTTCGTTTCGGTTAGGGTTGTGGGCTTGTTCATATCCTTTGTTCTAATCTATTTTGCTCAGGCATTGATTATTACACACATCGCGAGGTTTTTGGATTGCTCAGGGTTTATTTCTTATTTATTCATAGTATTATGGGACATTGCACATGCAGTGTTTTTGCAACTCCTGGCGTGGAAGGAACCTCCTTGTGATGGTGTTGAGGCTCAATAAATCTCTCAAGTATCGTGAGCTTATACCCACACTGGACTGCACAGGCCCAGCACTAACTTTCGTCCCTTTCTACAGTGAATACTCCACTCCTCGCGTGTCGTCGACAATGCCAGAGAAGACCCCTTTCCATTGCCCTAAATTTTCATGCCGAAAGAAGTTCACATCAGACAGCTAGCGACTTAAACATATCAAATTGAATCATCCGGAACCCCTTCAAGTTGCACGCCAGAAAAATCTGACTGTTTGCAGCGCGCCCCGACGCATTGAACCCGCTCAGCGTCGTGAAATCAATGCTAACAAAGATTCTGTCGAAGACTGGGACGCGTTACCCTACCTCGAACACCTTGACAACATCGCAGCCTCAGAGTCTCAGACACCGCCACCTCCTCTGCCGCGGACAGAATGATACCCCGGCACTGGTGCTCCGCTGAGCGAGTATATTGCTGAGCCCTGGGAACGCGACGCTCAGGGTTTCCTTGAGACGAACCTACAAAACAATCCCTACCACCCATTCGCGACGCGTGAAAAGTACAAATATATCCAGTGTGGGATCAAAAAGAAGGGCATGAAGACGTACTATGACAACGTGCTGAAGGAAGAAAACACCGCTCTGTGATTCCCAAGCTTCAAAAACAGGGATGGCGTCCAGAAGCTCGTGGGTAGCATGCCAGATGATCTGTCTGTCTGGGAGTGGGAACTACACACTCTCGAGGATATGAAATGGAATGACAATCACCAACGCCCTATCGAATACTGGAATCGAGACATGATCAAAAGCATGAGATGGTTGATGCGGCAGCCAGCATACGCCGAGCATCATAGTTACGCCCCTCAGCCTTGCTTTAATAGCGATACGGCACCGAAACGCCTCTATACCGAAATGCACACTGTGGACAGGTGGTGGGAGACACAGGTAAGGAGAGATACCCAAGTATGATGACGTGCTAACTGACGTTAAGTCAACGCTCAGAGTAGGGGATACACTGGTTCCCTTGATCTTCATGTCCAATGGAACGCATCGCTCAAATTTTGCTGGCGACAAGAAAGAGTGGCCTGTATACATGACAATTGGAAATCTATCTTCGAAGCTGGGCCAGATACCTTCAACACACAGCGTCGTAATACTCCCTCTCGTGCCGATTCTGATCATGCATGGCAATATTCCTCAGAAACGGCAGGATGAGCCACAGCACACAAACTGAGAGGTGCTTAACAAGGTACTCCGGCGGGTACTCCACACTCTCACCTTTACACAAAATCCCAGCGCCGAGAGCGGGTATTACAACGTTCTCTGTGCACATGGCAACTTCAGGTGTTGCAAATGGGTTTTAGCAGCATGGCTTGCAGATTGCCCTGAGTATAGCGACCTACATCATCTCGAGCGACATGTCTGTTTTCCGTGTGAGTGTGCAAAGAACGCACTTGGAGAATATGTCCCTCCTGACAAGCAACACCCCTGGCGGGATCACAACTTATATCGAACGCTCAGTGATGCCAACACGAAGGCAGCCGATGCCGAACTCTCGTGGCGCCATGTTACCCGAGGATTCAGCGTGTTTCGACATATTCCCTGTCTCGTGAGCAACCTCTCGAAGCCCGACCTCCTCCATACAATGCAGATCGGCATGCTTGATCAACTCCAGAAGTGGATTTTCCACTTGATGAAGACGCACGAACGGCTCTACAAGTACAATGCAATCTGGTTATCTGTGTCTGGTTACCACGACCTCACACCAAACACTAAGTCATATGAGTAAGTTTCTCAATGGAATGGGAAGGAGATTAAGGAAATGAGCCGGTACCTGCTTGTAGTTGTAAACCTGTCTCTATGAGGAGGAAGCCCCGCTCAGCGTCCCATATTCAATTGCGCAATTGAGTGCACACGGGCATTGTTAGAATTTTATATGTATGCTGGATATAAATCTCACGATGATGCAACATTGAGCTA
>Ga0307512_10001061_pt1 | contig 40164 bp, 34 predicted proteins | sample 14_EM_MG_FD_200267 | JGI IMG/M metagenome (GOLD analysis project Ga0307512, IMG submission 200267) | Populus trichocarpa ectomycorrhiza microbial communities from riparian zone in the Pacific Northwest, United States - 14_EM | ecosystem: Host-associated > Plants > Roots > Unclassified | place...
TTTCGTCACTAGCATATTTTGTAAGAAAGGCTGCCAATTGGTTCAGTGTGGATTATCTTCATTCCATTCCTGTTAGATTATCCAAGATGTATGAGCAAACATTGTTGACGCTCTGTTGACGCTCTGGTGACGCTCTGTTGACGCTCTGGTGACGCTCTGTTGAGGCTCTGTTGACGCTCTGTTGATGCTCTGTTGACGCTCTGTTGACACTCTGTTGACGCTCTGTTGACGCTCTGTTGACGCTCTGTTGACGCTCTGTGGACGCTCTGTTGACGCTCTGTTGACACTCTGTTGATACTCTGTTGACTGTCCGTTGACGCTCTGTTGACACTGATTTTGGGACATGGTTACGATCATGTTAAAAGGATGTTTGTCAAGAATGCCGGCCGGTTGTTCGATTATGGATCATTGTAGTCTCATAGCCTCTTCATTTTCCAACATGCAAGGCCTAATATTGTTGACGCTCCATTGACGCTCATTTCTAGGGCATGGTGAAGATGATGTACAAAGCATTGTTGTCTAGAAAAACGGCCGATAGTTCGATTAGTGGTTAATATTGCCGCACAGCCCTTGCATTATCCATCATGCAAGGCCAAAATTCGTTGATGCTCTGTTGATGGTCATTTTTAAGACACAGTAGTGATGTGGTCCCACCCGTTTTCGCCTAGAAAGGCTGCCGACAATCTCATTATGGCTCAATGTCGCTGGACAGCCCTAGGATTTTGCATGATGCAACGCCAAAAGTGGTTGACACTCCGTTGACGCTCATTTTTCGGACCTGGTATGGATGTTGTTACAACAATTGTTGTCTACGAAGGCGGCCGATAGTGCAATTATGTCGTGACGTTGCAGCATAGCCTTTGCATTTTCCAAGATGCAAGGCCAAAGGTCGTTGACGCTCCGTTGACCATTATTTTTGGACATAGTAGTACTGTTTCAACAACCCTTTTTGTGTAGAAAGGCAGGTGATAGGTTGATTATGAGTTAATGTCATCACGCAGCCTGCTGGATGTTTCATTATGCAATGCTAGAAATTGTTGACGTTCCATTGACCATCATTTTTACGATGTGTCAACAAGCGGGTAAGTTGGTTTTTTCACTATTATGCTGACCAATACATTCATTCTGGATGGATGTGACAAAACAGCCTAATGATTGCCAAATGTGTAAGACTATGAATCATTGACACTCCGTTGACGCTCACATTAATCACATCGAAACAGCCTTTGTATAATGAATAATTGTACCCAACCAATCAGATACGCAGTACTGACATCTAGTATTGGGTTTTTATGTATTATCGTTTGCATCCAGGAGTTTTGTTACCTCTCAATATCTCATCACGTGCGATCTATGGTATCTGAGTCAGGGATGATGAAGCCAATTCAGATTCCCGCGCTTTCGACCGGCAATTCACGGCATGTAGATCATCTCATTAGTTGTGTGTCAATATAGCTCGACTTCCTCACCATTCCTAATCCAGCTCCTCCTCCTCAATTTCTATAATGTACACCAAGCAATTTCAAATATCTCAACCAATTGGACCTGGTCTGTGCGGAGACTTGTGCAGTTGGATAAATGGATGAATGCAGCATAACTGTCGTCGTTTAGCTGGATGTGTTAGGAGCACAGACCACTCTTTCTATGACACGTATGACATCACTAACCTAAGTATGGTTAGTCCATTTCATCACTATTGTTATTTGTGCTTTGTCGATTATTAGTCACATGTAGAAACAATCCGAATGTGTCGGCATTTATACAGCTTGATTACGATTCTAGAACTTTCACATGGTGTGTTCGACCCTTGCTCATAGTGTTAGGAACGAGTCCGGGTAACCCGGCAGAGATCAGGTTATTGGCGGGTGGTTCGGTCCGGTTCGGCTCCAGACCCAAGCAAAAACCTGTCCCGCTTTGTCTCGGCGGGTATGTTACAAGGACCGGACATAAACCCATTGGTTTTTGGGCAGGTTAGACCTGGATCACGGTTCCATTTGACGGTTCTTACAACTTCGGTGCTACTTCATCTCCAATTAAGTATATGAGTTCTGATTGTATCATGACATGATGAATACGTAGATTGTCCAGTTTTAGCCCCTCTTTGACGTCCCGCTTGCAGATTTGCGATCCGACCAATATTCGTTGAATGGCTGTGGAATGACACGACATTTTGAGCGAAATTCGCGGGTTTTCAATTCCGACTCAATGAATATCGGTCAGATTGCAAATCTGAAAGCGGGAGGTAAAAGAGGGGCTAAAACTGCACGATCTACGTATTTATCACGTCATGATACGATCAGAACTCAAAACCTTAATTGGAGCTCAAATTGCGATGTTGAAATGCCCGGGTTTGCTGGTAAAACCGGCCGAATTCCAACGGTCCGGGGTTTTCGTGTGGTGTAACCTGGTGACACAATCCGGGTTTGGGTGGAACCGGACCTGCAACCGACCTGGGAATTCGGAACTGTTGCTAACACTACTTGCTCATGAACAGACGAATTATTAAGTCTCACAATGTCATCACCCAAATCAAGACAATGCTGGCAGGTAGCGAAATTGGTAAAGACCTCGATTTTTGGCGGAATCCGACGTCAATAATCCCAGTGTGCTGCTCTATTCCGGCTCTGACACAGGAGCCGCCAGCATATCTTTGTCCAACTTCGATATCTATATTGTAATTCGCTGGAGGCTATATGCAGGGGTAAAAGCTTACAATATCAACTAGCTTCACCATCAGCAAAGGCGATGATTTGGGCACTGCGGCTGGCTCAAAACGATATATGCCTGTGTTCAACTGATGTTTTACCGAACATAGCATAATATGACTACTTCCTGTTTGAGAAGTCCCTTGTGGCATTTGCTGTATTCCGGGGACTCTGTCAAGACACTCCATTTGTTGTCAGTGGAGGTGCGGGAGCATTATCATCTGTTTGAGGTGAATCGATGGCCAGAATCTGCAATTCGGATGTGCTGTACGTTTCATCTCGTTTACGGAACGAGTCGGCTGCATCCTCCCATCCCTGTTGTGTCAATTTGTCAAGCTTCATCTGCCTGTGCCCCAACCTCTCCATGCACTGCTGTACCATGTTGTTGATTGCGCCCATCACCCAGCTGGGTTTGTCATCTTCGCTCATCTTGCCCTCCTCTATCCGATCATTCTCATCATCCCCATCCTCCCCATCGTCGGAACTTGCAAGATAACTCAAATTCACTCCCATAGCAACCAGGATCTCTTCAAATGTCATTTCGGGCTCTCTGGGCGTCAATCCCGCAGTTTCAGCACGATTCATATCTTCCTGCACTTGCTGAACCTCTGCCTCGGCATCTTTAACTCGCTTTCTTGCCCCAGTGGTTTCTTTCTCAACATAATCCTCAATCCAGTTCTCTTTCTCTTCATTGCATAAGAAGAGCGTTTCTCGTCATTTCTCTGCTACAAGCTTATTTTTGAATCTCCAGCTGCACAATGCCCCAAAGGCTCGGACTCTTTCTGACTCGAAGCTTCTCTTGCCTTCATTCGCTTGATGACTTCATTGGGTTGAATGAATTGTCGATTTTCTGTATCTGCTTGCCGGAAGTGGTGAAATGTTCATTTTCAGAGCATTGACCATGCTAGTTTGCATTGATTTTGTTGTTGGGTGGTATGTTGGATGTCGCAATGTATGGTGAATATGGAGGCAAGCGGCGTCTTTTATGTCAAGGTTGGTACGTTGACTCATCTAGAACTAAGCAAAAGGTCCCTTTTGACTGTCAATAAAACGGGAATAGTTAGGCTAACCATACAACATGACTTCAATGTTAGCATCAGTTTCAGGTATTATCCTGGGCATAATTTGGAACAAACATGAGCAGACGTCCTTTCCCTCGAACAATGTTCTATGTATAGCTGACAATCATGCGATTTGGGCTGTCATACGCTGTGATATATCCCTGTTCACAAACCAACAACTTCGGACTGATATATTGCACATCTCTGGGCTGGGGAAAACCCCTACAACTTGCACCCTTACGCAGCAGGATTCATTTTGAGTATAAGGATTGTGTTGGCAGCAAGTTATTCCATTCTGAGATGACACTAACTATACAATCCTCAGGACTTGCCACATCTTTTTGTTATCATCTTCTTCGCCAATTCCACAGCAGCAAATTATGGATACACAACCACCTCAGCACGGTTCGAGCGGATCCAAATCCAGCCGATTGCAAGGAGCTTGATCAAATACAGTAGTTATAGGCACACAGCAAGAACGCAGACACCAGTTTGTCCACCACGACACTGCCATCGCAGACACCAAAAATATCACCCAGGATGCACATTTGAAAATCGACCGTAAGCCTAGAAGCAGCATGAATCAGAAGCAGCATGCTGTTGGACGCGAGTATATCCATTCAGTTGTAAATGGCCGTCAATTAATAGTAAAATATTCAGTGGGTGTACGTCGAAATCTACATGAGCTATTTACTGCCACCCGTAACGGAAATCTTCCCTTGTCGACTATGGCATTTGTCTGCACATTCCGCGAAATCAAACATGATGCTGTCATCTGCGGTGAGATGATTGCGGCTGATTTTCCTGACAAGCATCCGTAACAGTGTACGAAACAAGCTCTAATTACTCTTCAGAAGGCTACGGATGCGTATATTGTTGAGGTAATTGCCGCATCACATTTTTTGAAGCAGTAACTATCTTTGTGGAGGTATTCAACATGTCTGGTACAATGGCAAGGCAACGAGGTCGTATACAGCTGGAACAGTCCGACATACGCCTAGCCATGAATATGGGCACAAAGGCCTAATGCGGGTTTTCGCGCACCGTAATAGAGGAAATGCAATTCCTGATCAAGAAATCTTGAGCCAACGTCTGAGAAGAGAAGAAGCGAGGTGTTGAGTTTCCTGCCCATAACATGGTGAACGCAGTTATGAAAAGACACCCGGCTATGCCTGGTCAAAACAATACAGCCAGATGCCTTCCTTGCCACAATGGGGCTGCAATGAATCCGTAGACACGCTGGAGACGTACAGGGACAGGTGTACCTCCGCCCACCCGTTGCAGAGAGCCGACTCCACAGCCGACTCCAGAGCCGACTCCTGAGCAGATGCCACCACTGCACGGAACACCACCCGCTGCAACTGGTAACACTTCTGGAGCTCACTGTGTCAAAATCATCAATTTGCCCGCCGGTTATTCATATACATCTACATCTCTTCCCTGTACACAATCATTTACTTTCGATGCATTCGCCCAGGATACCCAGAACGACATAGATTTTGATCCTACTATGCTGACTGATGAAGCAACAGCCACGGGTTAGTACACTATCTGCTGTGTGGTAATGCAGCTAACAATCATTTTGAACACCACAGCAGCCTTTAGAGGGACCCTGGCAGTGATGACTAGCATTGATCGAACGGCACAGCATTGTGGAGATTATTATTATCCAGAATCTGCGGATACAGTAATGTATATTTTAAAGGATATATTTATATTTATTATTAAAGAACAGTGTAGTGATTAAGATGAAAGTGAATGAAAACAATAGAAAGGCGACCAAATCAATGTGAATGATGGACTACGCCAAATCAAATGACTCCATATTGTGGATGCACCAATGGCAAAATGAATGTCAATGAAGCATCAATGATTTGGGATCTTTGATCTTGGATGATCTGGGGGGGCGACAGGTTGCGTAAAGCCATAAATGAAGTTTTGGCTGCCTCTATACGCAAAACAAACAGTCAAATGCTCTTTGCCCCATGAAGAAAATGAGCGTCAACGGAGCATCAATGATTCTTGCTCAGGTTTCTTTGATAACCTGGCAGCCGACATGTTACACATAGTTATCAACGTAGTAATGGCTGCGTCCATAGGCAAAAGACACAGTGAAACGTTCTCTGCACCATCATGACAATGAGCCTCAACAGAGTGTCACCAATTCTTGGTCATTTATCTTGGATAATCTGGGAGGCGACAGAGTGCATATAGCCATAAATGACGTATTGGCTGCCTTTATAGGCCACAGAAACAGTGAGATGCTCACTGCCCCATTACGAAAATGAGCATCAACGGAGCATCAACGATTCTTGGTCATGTATTTTGGATAACTTGTGGGCCGACAGGTTGCACATAGGCATAAACCTAGTATTGGCTTCCTCTATGGGCAAAAAAGAACATCAAACGCTCCCTGCCCCATCATGACAATGAGTGTCAATGGAGCCTCAACGATTTTTGGTCATGCATCTTGGATAATCTGTGTGGCGACAGGTTGCAAATAGTCATATACGAAGTATTAGCTATCTTTATACGTAAAAAACACTGTGATAGGCTCCCTGCCCCATGGTGTAATTCAGTGTCAACGGAGTGTAAACAATTGTTAACTGTTCATTACGTTCAATTACCGCATGATGTGGCCAGTAGACTCAATGTACAGAGTTTTGATGGTTTCGGTACACTTAAAGGCTCACAAATACTAAGTGGTACCTGTTGACATGAGAAGACGATGGAGAAGAAGATGAATTGTCTGTCTATCCAAAGAGAGGGAAAACTATGGACTTATATATGAAAGAGAGAGAAGGAAAACCCAATGCCGACTGCCAAAACCGGAGCCCAATGCCGAGTATCAGTGCCGAGCTGTCCTCCTCGCCATGGGGACAGGCGAGGATGACAGGGGCAAGCGAGGCCGACAGGGGCAAGCGACGCCGATGGGGGCAAGCGACGCTGGTGGGGGCAGGCGAGGCCAATGGGGGCTGTAAGCCGCCAGGCCAAATCCCTAGTCAACACTCCCCCTTTGGCCCAATGCTTTCCAGACAAATGAAACAAAACCAAACAAACAAATGAAAGCCTGAGATCCTCCTCCGAGTTCCAAATCCCATTAAATCCAAAGAAAACCCAAACATACAGTGTAAATCCAAATAAACAATCTGGAACAAAGCAAATCCAAGTCCTGCCCGTGATTCTATCCTAGTCCAATTCCCTCCACAAATTCACCGAGTTCAACTCCCCCAAGTGCCTTAGTGAGAGCATCTGCCAGCATCTCCATGCCTGCCACGTGCTTGATCTCAATCTCGCCTTTGGCAATAGCTTCATGAATTGAGTGGTACCTGAGTCGTAGGTGCCGGCTATCAGATTGGAAGTTGCCCGAGTTGAGAGTCATAACGCTGTTTAGACCGTCATTGAGAATACACCTGGTGATGCCTCTGCCAATTCCGATCTCTGAGATAAGGTCTCGCAGCCAGTCGATCTGGACTTTGCCATACGCAGTGGCAATCATCTCTGGTTGCATCGTCGATTGGGCAACTATGCTCTGGGTCTTCGACTTCCAAATGACCAGGGTTCCGAGGGCGTAGACGACAATTCCCGCGGTGGACTTGCTCGTGTTTGCTTCTCCCCCCAAGTCTGCATTGGCGTAGCCCAAGATTCACTGAGAGTCATGCCCGAGGTTTGAGTCATAGATCGTTGATTTGTAGTCGGATGTGCCTCAGAGATATCGAAGTAGGTGCTTCACGGCTTCGCAGTGTAGAGTCGAGGGTTGGGCGGCATATCTGCCTAAGACTGAGGTTGCATAGGTGATATCTGGACGAGTACCGAGAGCGGCATAAAGAATCGAACCAATGGCTTTCTGGTACGTTCTAGCGTCGAAGGGCTGCTCTCCAAGCTCAGGCTCTATGACATGTGGCTTGTAGCCGATCACCATCGGAGTTGAGCGCTTTCGGCAGTCAGTCATCCCAAAGCGGTCAAGAACTCATTTGATGTAGCCAATTTGATCGATGGCAATTGATCGTTTGCTGCGATCTCGAGTGACCGTCATGGCGAGATATTGGAACGTGTCAGGCACAGGGACTTGGCCAGCGGCCTTGAATCGATCGTACAGTCGAGATGCAATGGAGGCGACAAATACCGATGTGCCGATGATCATTATATCGTCAACGTAGACGGTGATTGAGACACCATTGGCTTCGAGATTCCCACCGAAGAAGAGACCGGGAGCTGCAATTGAGGCTTGGAGATTGAGATTGTCAACTATAAAGTCAAAGACTTCTTCATAGTACTCCCGATTCACTTGCTTGATTCCATAGAGAGTCATATTCAATTTGACAAGGGGTCTGGCCCGGCCATACGGATCAGGCCACTCGCCTTCAGGGAGGCGCATATAGAGAGTCTCATGCAGAGCGCAGCTAAGGAAGGCAGTCGGGATGTCGAGGACGGCAATCTGAATGTCATGCTTGGCTGCCAGTCCGAGGGCAAGCCGAATCGAGGCCGAATCAATGACTTGAGAGGTGATGTCATTATAGTCGCCAGGCTTTTGGAGATCGCCGCGGCCGACAAGTCGTACTTTCCATTTGTCAATTGTCCCATTGGCCATTACCTTTCTTCCCATAACCCAACGGCTTCCAATGATAGTAGCACCTTCTGGGACTTTCTCAACGAAGGTAAAGACCTCATGACTTTCCATTGATGCCATTTCCTTGCCGATGGCTCCTGTCCATTGCTCAGCATCCTCTGCATCCAATGCTGCATGGTATGTCTTTGCGCCTCGCTCGATCATCATGGCTATACTGACATTGGCCGCAGTTCTTCCGCTCCTTCTACGCTTTGGAGGCGGTATCTCTGGAGGTGGTGTCTCTGGAGGGGGTGTCTCTGGAGGCGGTGTGAGATCATCATCCGAGTCGTCAATTGGATGGGACTGTATCACGAGTTTGGGAGGCTCTTCAATTTCCGAATCCTCATCCTGTTCGGCTGGTTTGAACGCGATCTTTGTAGGCTTAGTCTTTAGTAACAGGTGATATAGGGTAGACTCATCAGATTTGACATCGCAAGCGATAAAGACTCGGCCCGAATTGAGATCCATAACTCGGTACGGTGTCGATGTCTCTGCCGAGTAGCCGAGGAGTATCCACTTGTAGGCATGGTTATCAAGCTTCGTCCTGAGGTCACCATGGATCCATGCAAATGCTAGGAAGCCGAAGGTTCGAAGATGGGAGATATCGGGCTTCTTCCGCGTCCATCTCTCGAATCGCGTCAAATTTGGGAGAGCTCCGGATGGTAGTCAATTCTTGACGTGGACTGCTGTGGACACAGCTTCGGCCCAGAGCATATTCGGCATCCCAGCATGCTTCAGCATAGACCGTGCCGGATCTAGCACTGTGCGATTGCATCTCTCCAAAATGCCATTCTGCTGCAGTGAGTATGCGGCTGATACTTCCCTAATGATGCCTTCCTCTGCCAAGTACTCAAGAAACTTCTCAAGACTAGCATACTCGCCTCCACCATCAACTCTAATTCGACACAACTTCGACTTGTGGTGCTGCTTCTCCACTTTCGCCACATACTCCTTGAACTTCACAGGAGCCTCAGATTTGGCTGTCATAAAGTAGACCTCGGTGTATCTCGAGTGGTCGTCGGTAAACATAATAATATATCGGTAGCCGCGCATCGTCTGAGTCTGCATTGGCCCGATCACATCGGAGTGAATCAACTCAACAAGTCGAGTCTTTGCCATATCCTCTGAGGGCTGGAAAGGCTTCCGGAACATCTTGCCCATGACGCATCCCTCACAATTCCATGTCGATGGGCTCTTAGCATGCAATTGGATACCTCTGACTGGATTTGGGAGGCGCTTGATAGCTGGCAAGGAGAGATGGCCGAGGCCAGCATGCCAAACAAGGATATCCTTATCATCAACCGCGGGGCGAATGTTGGAATAGGCCTCAGAGGTCTCGGGAACGGAGCTCGGAGTGGTGCTCGGTGTGGTGCTTGGAATGGTGCTCGGTGGATCATCTATCGCTACCGAGGCTTGCGAGACTGTGGCCGCAGATGCTTTGAGCATGAACAAACTATTGATGAGCGGTGCTTCGTAGACGAGGACTGATCCAAGGCTCGCCGTAGCTCCATAGAGTTTGCAATTGATGTTGACTCCTTTCCGCATTAACTGGATGATACAGAGGAGGTTATTCGTGCCGCAGGCTGGCACATAAAGAACATGTTGCAGGAGGATCTTCGCGGGCTTCGCATTTGGCCTGTCGACATAAAACGTACTGGTTCCAGAGCCTTCGGCATCGATGAAGCTGTTGTTTGCTGTCTTGACCTGATGCTCCCCCTTTGCCATGGAGTGAAAGGTCTCAAAGAGGTGACGATTGCCGGTGACGTGATTGGTCGCACCGGTGGCAATGATCCAATAATCGGCAGATCGATTTGCCGATGCTACATTGACTGTGATCACAGAGTCTGGCATAGAGTCCGAATGTATGACCGAGACAGGGTCCGAATGTATGACCCAGAAAAGGAATGACTCTGACTCGAACTCGGCAGTACAGGTTGATGCGGTCGAAGCCAGGTTAGCATCACTTTTAAACTTCTCATACGACGCCCACTCATGCTTACTCCTGCACTTCGCCTTGATATGTCCTTTGACTCCGCATCCATGGCATATGACCTGGCTCTTCCAATCGTCGCCCTTCCTATTGTTGCCCTTTTCACCTTTCGAGTGTCGTCCTCGGCCTTACTTCGTTATAAACAATGCGGCATGTGGAGCAAGTCCGCGGGCCCTGCGGAGGTGAGCTTTGAAGGACAGGAGGTGGGTGACGATGCTCGCCACCGTGTCCGCCTTCTCAGTGAGCTCGAGTGTGGATGCAAAGGTTCGCCACTCTTCGGTATTCGGGAGGTTGGACAGGATGTAGAATTTCCTCCATGAGTCCTCGATCGTGATGTCACATACGGCAAGGTCATTGATTATTTTGTCCTGGGCTGAGATCCATTCTGTGACTGAGGGATATGACTCGAGTTGACATGATGTGAGCTTCGCCATCTTGTATCGACCATCGAGCTTGAGGACATTCTCCAAGTCGGCTGTGATTGTATCCCAAAGTTGTTTAGGCTCAGTAAGGTCTCGATACCGTATCTGGATCGTTGTTTCCATCGGGGCGGTGCGTTGGCCGCATGCTTTACCGTTGTTCATCTGCCAGCGTTTCCAATCGCGAAGGAAGTGGTAGAACTGATTGAGGTAGGACATTTCAGTCGATTGCGGGAGAATGTCGTAACCGGTATCTCGAGGGTCACCAGCTGCAGGAGTAGTGGCGGAGGCGTCACTGGTCGCTACAATCGGAGGCCTGGGAACACGCATTTCTCCAGAGACGCATATCTAGAGGCCTTACACTCGAAGTGGGGCTTTCGCTTCTAACGCCCATTGTCGATAGTTGCGCTCATTGAGCTTTGTAGCCGTGGTCGACATGGCGGAGGTTTGCGGGACAATGAAGGAGGGCAAAGGTTAAGAAACAATGAAGAGGCGGAGGTTGCAAAATGAGAGAGGCACTACTACTAAGCGTCGATTCAGTCCAATGCCGGCAGGCAGAGGAGAAACGAGAAACAAAGACTAAGAGATGTTGGCTCGATCCACTGGAACAGGGGCAGAGGAGAGGCAGTAACAGATACCAATAGTAGGCGTCGAGTTCAGCTCAGCGCCGGGCTCATAACCTGTTGACACGACAAGATGATGGAGAAGAAGATGAATTGTCTGTCTATCCAAAGAGAGGGAAAACTATCGACTTATATATGACAGAGAGAGAAGGATAACCCAATGCCGACTGCCAAAGCCGGAGCCCAATGCCGAGTACCAGTGCCACGCCGTCCTCCTCGCCATGGGGGCAGGCGAGGCCGACAGGGGCAAACGAGGCCGACAGGGGCAAGCGAGGCCGATGGGGGCAAGCGAGGCTGGTGGGGGCAGGCGAGGCCAATGGGGGCCGTAAGCCGCCGGGCCAAATCCCTAGTCAACAGTACCTCTGTAAATGCAATATGTCATTACTGTCCTGGAGGATGTCGTGGCATGAATCCGGACATATCTGACCCTAAAGGCTGCCATATCGTTGTTTATGGATACTTGGGATCAATTGCCACTAATATTACCGATGATGGAAGAACCAAAATCGTTGAATCCCGGTTGACCATCATTATCAATATGGTGTAGCGAGCCTTTTGCTTTCTCTTTTTGCTATATTTGTGGCCAATACTTAGTTTATGACTGGATATATCCTGTCACCCCCTAGATTACCCAAGATAAACGACCAACAATCGTTGAGACTCTGATTCAGCTCATTTTCAGAATATTGCAGGGCACGTGTATCTATTCGTTATTATCATTAAGGCTGCCAATATATCAAACATGATCTGTGATGTACCAATATCAGTAATATACAATTATCAGTACCAGATCTGAATGTGACAATAAATGTTAAACCCGAAACGTGGAACCGGAGATTGGAACTGATGGGAGTAGCGACACCCGGCAAAACCTGCGGGTTGACTTGTAAGGATCCGGCCCACCAAGAGTTGGGAGTTCAGGTTTTTGGACAAGTCTGGAACCAAACCAAGCCGTTTCTGCGGTCCAAACCCAGACCGCTGGCGAGTTACCCAGACCCGTTGCTAACCCTACTCATGAAGGAACATACACTGGTTAGTATACTATCTGTTGTGTGGTAATGCAGCTAACATCCTGTTTGAAGACAAGAGCAGCCAATTAAGCGTTTCTGCCACTGATGACAAGCATTGATCGAAAGGCAAGGGATTTTGGAGATTATTTTTATATATATATATGTATTTTTACAGAACAAAGTAGTGATCATGAAGTAAGTAAATGAAATTGCCAGAAAGGCTTCCAAAACAATGTCAATGAAGCACTATGCCAAATTCAATGATTGCATATTGTGGATACAGCTGTGGCAAACTGAGCGCAAATGGAGCATCAACAATGGTACGTCATATAACTCTGGTAATTGAAAATCGATTCGCACGTTGTTATACATAATCGAAGTATTGGCCGACTTTGTAGGCATATATATAAAGACACACTCCATACCACATCATGAAAATGAGGATCAACAGAGCGCCAACAATTTTTGATCATGCGTCGTGGGAAATCACACTGCTGATAGGTTGCAGTCAGTTGTAAAGCTATTTCTGGCCGAAAGGCAAAACAGATTGCAATACCCTCCCTGCCCAATGTTGACAATGCGCATCTACAGATAGTGTTAGCAACGGTTCCAAACTGCTTGAACGATTACGGATTTGGTTTTGGACCAGTAGCGAGCCGTGGCAATGGGTCTGACCACTCAAAATCCCGGACCATTGCAATCTGGCCGGTTTTACCATCAACAACCCGGCATTTCAACTTGACAACTATGGCTCCAATTAAGTATTTGAGTTTTCATCGTATCACGACATGATTAGTATGTAGATTGTGCAGTTTCGGTGGCTCTTTCACCTCCCACATTCAGATTGGCCATCCGACAAGGATTAGTCAAGTTGCGATTGAAAACCCATGGATATGGTAAATTTCTTCCCTGATTGCTTACCCACTCATACAATATTGGTCAGATTGCAAATGTGAATGCAGAAGGTGAAAGAGCGGCTAGAAATAAACAATCTACATATTGATCATGTCACGGTACAATTGGAATTCAAAAACATAATTGGAGTTAAAGCTGTTGGAATAGCATAATTGGAACCGCAGGCTGGTTCCAACCATGCCAAAAACCCACGGCTCTAGGTCTGGTCCGGGTAACAAACCCACCACAAGACTGCTGGTCCGGATCTTTCTGAGTTCCCAATTCGGACCAGGGTTGCGGTTCCAGTTCTAACCCGGACCACGGCCTCTTTACCCGGAACTGGTGTCAATTCTATCAACAGAGCATCCACGATCTTTTGTCATGTGTCCTGGGAATGCACAACACCAACAGGTTCTAGTCTGTCATAAAGGAATTTTTGGCCTCATTTATAGACCAAATAGATTGCACTACCATCCCTGCCCCATCATGAAAATGAGCATCAACAGATTGTCAATGATTGTTGGTCGAGTATCATGGGTAATCAGTGGGGCGACAGGTCGCACATTGTCATAAACTGATTATTCGCTGCCATTATAGGCAAAAGTGAAAGTAATATGCTCTCTGCCTCATCTTCAAAATGAGAGTAGTGTTACCAACAGTTCCAAATTAGGGGGTCAATGTCGGGCTTGGATCCACCCGAACCCGAACCGTGGCAATGGATTTCACCACACCACGTTCCCGCACTTTGGGAATTGTGCCAATTTTACCAGCAACACCCTGCATTTCACCCTAACAATTTGAGCTCCGATTAAGAATTTGAGTTCTTATCATATCATGACATGATGAATACGTTGATTGTGCAGTGTTAGCCTCTCTTTCACCTCCCGGTGTCAGATTTGCGATCTGATCAATATTCGTTGAATCACTATTGAAAACCCGCGAATTCTTGTTACAATTTCATCTTATTCCACAGCGATTCAACGAATATTGGTCGAATTGCAAATCCGAAAGCAGGACATGAAAGAGGGGCTAAAACTGGACAATTTACGTATGCATCATGTCATGACACGCTCCGAACTCAAACACGTAATTGGAGCTAAAGTTGAACCAAATTGCATGAACCGTAAAATGGAACTGTGGTCTTGGTATTGCCCAGCCAAAGAACCCGCGGGTTTATGTCTGGTCCGGGTCACAACTCTGCCAAGACAGAGAGGGTCGGGTTTTGGGTCAAGTCTTGAACCGAACTAAACTGAACTGCCAGCCAAATAGGGAGTCGCCCCCTAGTGTAGTGGTATGGTCTTGCCACCACTATGCTGTTCTTTGCGGGTTCGAATCCCACCACTCCCCCCACCCGAGCAGACTCCTTGTACCGAACAAGTTGATGTCGCACTGCATCGATGCAGCCGAAAGCGGACTCCCTGGAAATGCAGGTTGATGTCGCACGAACCGAGTTCGCTGTGTCAAACTCACCACAGGTCGAGCATACGAGAGATTAGTAATGGGGGTGGGCTAGGGGGAGTTTCAATGGCCTTGTGCCCTCCACCGGGTAGCGGGAAGTGGGAGGGAACAACTTTGCCTCAGTCTGAAGTAGGTGCTACGTGAGCTAGTTTGGCCGTAGCTTAGCCGACGGATTGACAGGAAGTTTCCGATGGACAGGGATAAAAATGTTAATTAAATGCCATGACCACCAGTGGTCGGCCGGCTTATGGTAACTTAGCTGGGCACCCCTTCGGGGTGAATGCAAAATGATTACAAACAAACAAACAAACTGCCAGCCAAATACCAGACCCCTGGCGCGTTACCCGGACGTCTTGCCAACACTCAATGAGTGTCAACAGCGTCTGAACGATCGTTGGCCTTCCGTCATGGTTAATCACAGCACGAAGTGGCCGGTATAGTTTTAATATGATGTTTTGACTCGTATTATACATTAAAAGGGTCAAGAATCATTAGTGGTAGCTCTGTCAATGAAATATGCTGTTACTATCCCGCAGGATGTGGCAGGAATATCTTGTACATATCTGCCTATAAAGGCTGCCATATTCTTCTTCATTAGCAAAAAGTATTCTGTTTACTGGAAGCCTCCTTGAGAGTATGAGAGTATGTGGAGTGTAAACTTAGATGCACCAATTTCAGGAGAGTATCAGACTCTAGGAGAGCATTCCTGCCGGCCTTCAGTGTAACTGGGAGCGCAGACGACACTCCTGGCAGCACCTGGGAGCGCCGGCGACGAACCTGGGAACGCTGGTAACATGTCTGGGAGCACCTCGAATCACAGTAGAGCAGTCTGGGACACATAACATCATTTTTGGGAATGCTGCTGGTGCGCCTGGAAATCATAGCTACTACTTATCGTTCAACGATTTCTAAACACATGTATTCAGTTTGTTTTCTCATCTATGTATCTCTATAGCCACCTATCTACACACTGTATAATAACTCGACTGACTGCAGGCGGTGCTTGAGAGCAATTCAAGGTGCGCCTGACAATTAGGATCAAGGGAACTCAGAGATACACTTCGAGGTCATGATCGAGCGAGGTTGCAGATGCAATTGGAGTTCGATACTGAGTGAGCTCAGAGAATCACTGGAAAGCCGTGATCGAGCAAGTTTGGGGATACACGTGGAGGCCAAGGTCGAGTGAACTCAGCGATGCACTTTGTGGCCGTCATCGAGCGAGTTTTGAGATGCAATTGGGGACCGAGATTGAGTGAACTCAGCGCTGCACTTGGAGGCCGTGATCAAGCGAGTTTGGAGATGCACCGGGAGGCTGTGTTCCAGCTAGTGTGGAGATGCACTTTGAGGCTGTGATCGAGCGAGTTTGGAGATACAATTGCAGCCTGGGATTCAGTGAACTCAGAGATACACTCTGAGGCCATGATTGAGCGACATTACAGTTGGACTTCGAGGCGGTGATCGAGGGAGTTTGGAGACGCAATTGGAGACCACGATTCTGTGAATTCAAAGATACACTCAAAGGCTGTGAGTGAGCAAGTTTAGAGATGCACTTGTAGCAGGCTATGATTGAGCGAGATTGGAGGGGAACTTGGAGGTGGTCGATCTGGAGGTGGTGGATCTGGAGTTGGTCGATCGTGATGCGGTCGATCTGGCGGTGGTCGATCTGGAGGGAGTCGATCTGGCGGCAGTCATTGGGAGGCGCTGAGACTCTATTGATCGGTTAGTTAACTCGAAACCTTGTGAATGTGAGAAGATGCTTGTGACTTTGGCGCTCATATGGAGAACTGGCTGTTGGCAATCGATCAGTTGGAAGGCACATCGGAAGTTGAAGCTACATTGAGTGGTCATCTCAAAATGGTGAGAATGAACGGACAATAGACAATCGAAGGTGTATGCTGGCCTCAGTGTATGCTGCACTCGGTGGATGCTGCAGTCGGTGTATTCTCCACGTGGTGTTAACTCATGATGATGGAACGGTGAGATAGAGCGGGATAACTTAACTTTCTGTTCACGCGATAGAGTTATGGACAAGACAAAGAGAGATGGGGGATGAAGATGGGAATGATATGGAGGATACAAGCGGCCGTGAGAAATCAACAGTGCTATGTGGCTGATTGGGTTTAGAAGACCTCGTATCAGTGTAATTACTCACGGGTTCGCAACTCCTACCTGCCGTATCGGGGATGGCTAATTGACTCACACACGAAAGTCTGTTAACTCCCTGTTCCTCATGTTGATTTCCCCCATCTCCTCTGATCTCTCTCCTGCTTGTTTTCAACTCTACAATCACCTAAGGACACAAAGTTAAGTCATCCCTCTCTAACTCTCCATGACATAATCATAAGTTAACACCTAGTACACCATACACTGAATACTGCGTACAGCATTATCTCAAGATCGACAGTCTCCCACTCCCAGCCAGTTTCTCATCCCTCGCAGGATTTTATTGTACCCATCTAGGCTCTACTTGCCCATAATTACATGTTAACCAATTGATACAGTCTCCGCTGCCGTCATGCCTCCGTCCAAATTGACCACATCCAAATGGTTCTCCAATCTCCCCCAATCATAGCCTCGGAGTCCATCTCTGTGTTCCCTCGATCCCGGCCTCCAAGTCCATCTCCAAACTCGCTCTATCACGGCTTCCTAGTGCATCTCTGAGTTCGCTCAATATCAGTCACCAATTGCATCTCCAAACTCGCTCGATCACGGCCTCCCGGTGCATCTCCAACCTCGATCGATCACTCTCTCCAAGTACATCTCTGCGTTCACCTGTTCTTGGCCTCCAACAGCATCTCCAATATCTTATGATCACAGCCTGGGGCAGGCTGGGAGTGCATCTCTGAGTCCAGTTGATCTCGACCTCTAAGTGCATGTTCAACCTTGCTTGACCACGACCTCCCAGTGCAGCTTGATACTAGATAGATCATGGCCACCAAGTGCATTCCTGAGTTCACTCGATCTCGGCCTCCAAGTGCATCTCCACTCTGGCTCAATCAAAGCCTCAGAGTGTATCGATGAGTTCACTCGATCTCGGCCACAAAGTGCATGTCCAATATGACCAAATCACGGCCTCCCACTGCATCTGCAAACTCAATCAATTACGGCCGCCAAGTGCATCTCTGAGTTCACTCGATCCCTGCCTCCAAGGGAATTCTTGACTTCACTCAATGTCGGTCTCCAATAGCATCTACAAACTTGCTCGCTCAAGGCCTCGGAGTGTAACTCTTAGTTCACGCGATCCTGGCGCCAAATGCATCTCCGAACTCGCTTGATCACAGCCTCCAAGTACATAGTACAGGAGCCATGGTGAGTGTATGGAGATACAGGGGTAATGGAGGTGGAATGAGCGATGCAGAGTATATATTAGGGAGACCCAGGGTTTGATAGACATCATTTCATGTTCGTCTCATTTTCTCATACAACGACAATACACACTCTCTCATTCCCAACTTTTAGTCTCACTCGCTCTTTCCGAGATTTCGTGGATCTAAGCCAGTGGGTGGATCCACACAGCCGAGTAGTCCCATAACTTCTCACCTTCTTCCTACGCGGTATGAGCGAGGACCACTCTCCCCCACGAATCCCATTTGCATCTCGTGAGACGTGTGGCGGAATGTCATTGGTGGGCTGTCTGCTTTCTGGCTCTGTCGTTTCACCACAATGGCCTCCATGTGGTGCATCTCTAGGTTCACTTAAAAGGAGTCTGTAGGTGCTCCTCCGATTATGCTCAACTACCAGATTCACTGTATATATATATATTGAGTTGCTTAAATGATGCATGCCATAGTATGAGGTACCGAATCTTTTGACTCTAACCAAGACGAATAGACGACAACATCAGCAAAATGTATTTTAGTCACTGGAAGCCTTCAGGATTGTCTGAAAGGATGTGGAGTGTAAACTTAGATGGGTCAATTTCAGAAGAGTATCAGACCCTAGGAGGGCATTGCTGCCGGCCTTCGGAGTAACTGGGGCGCCGGTGACAAGGCAGGGATCGCCTATAACAAGCCCGGGAGTACCGGGGAGCGTCGCCGACAACCCTGGGAGTGCCAGCGACAACTCTCGGAGCACCTCCAATGACAGTAGAGCAGTCTGGGAAAAATATCTTCATTGGGAACGCTTCTGGTGCACCTGGAAATCATAGCTACTACTTATTGTTCAACAATTTCTAAAACTCATGTATTCGATTTGTTATCTCATCTATGTGTCTAGGTATCTATAGGTAGCTACCCATCCACACACGGTATATCTGAACTGGCTGCAGGCAGTGCTTGAGAGCGATGCGAGGTGCGCCAGAAGATAATGATCGAGTGAACTCAGATATACACTCCGAGGCCGTGATCGAGCGAGTTGGCAGATGCTCTTCGAGGCAGTGATCGAGAAACTTTGGAGATGCACCTGGACGCAGAGATGAAGTGAGTGTGTGGATGCACTTGGAGGCCATGATCGTGCGAACTTGGATGCTGTAATCGAGCAAAGTTGGAGATACACAAGGAGGCCATGATCAAGCAAGTTCGGAGATGCAGTTGGAGGCTGCGATCGAGCGAGGTAGGAGATGCAACTGGAGGCCATGATCGAGCAACTTTGGTGATGCACTTGGCAGCCACAACTGAGCAAGTTTGGAGCTGCACTTGGAGGCAGTGATCGAGCGAATTTGGAGATGCACTTGAAGTCCGTAATGGAGCGCCTTTGCACGAGGACTGGGAGGCGGTCGATGGATGGCGCATTGGGACCTGAAAAAAATTTCGTCAGTTATTTAACCGCCAACCGTGGGAATGTGATAACGTGACTTTACCATTGAGCCCTGATGGAGTGGCACGCCGGAAGCTGAAGCTAGATTCAGGGGTCAACTCGTACTCATGAGAATGAAGGGAAGACAACGAATCTTGGGTGGATGCTGTGCTCGATGTATGCTGTACTTAGTGTATGCTGTACTTGGTGTATGCTGTACTCAATGTATGCTGTACTTCGTGTATGCTATACTCGGTGCCAACTCACGATTATGACATTGCGAGATAGAGAGGGATGACTTAACTTTGTGTTCTGCGATGATAGTAGAGTTGTGGACGAGAAATAGTGAGATGGGGGATGAAAATAACAACAATGTGGACAATACGAGCAGATATGAGATATCACAGGCACGACTTGCCTGATTGGGTTGGAATGAACTCAGATCAGTGTGATTACATGCCGGATTGGAACTCTTACCTTCCATATCGGGGATGGTCAATTGACTTGCACACGAAATTCTTGTATCTCCCAGTTGCTAATTATGATTTCCCCCATACCATCTCATCTTGCTCTTTCTTGTGCTCAATTCAACCATCACCTAAGAACACGAAGTTCAGTCATCGCTGTCGATCCCTCTATGCCACGATCATGAGTTTACAACGAGTTGAGTATACACTGAGTACAGCATACACCGAGTACTGCATCATCCCAAGATCAACTGTCTCCCGCTCCCAGCCTGTCTCTCATCTCCCGGCAGACCATGTTGTACTCAATTCTCTACATTCGCACAATGACAAGTCAACCAATGAATAGAGTCTCCACTGCTGTCGTGCCTCCTTCCCAAACTCCCGCCTACAGATTGACCTCCTCCATGTGCATCTACAAACTCGCTCGATCACACCCTCCAACTGCATCTCCAGTCTCGCTCTATGACAGCCTCCAAGTGTACCTCCAAACTTGCTCAATCACAACTTTGGAGTGCTTCTCTAAGTTCACTCCATCACGGTGTGGTCAAACGCAGGAGCTGGAAAACAAAGAGTCCATCATCAACACACCGCAGCACCACGAATGGCATCCGAACGGAATTCGTCAGTAAGAGCAGTTGTGGCTCGAGGAGCGTAGGAAGAGGGTGAGAGGATCTACACAAATTGCATGAATCTACGAACGCTCGGCAAGAGTGCATGAGCCCAACAGCTGGGAAAGATATGGTGTGTATTTCGTACTTTGAGATGATGTCTATCTACCCTGGGGTCTCGGAAAGGTATTCTGCCTGTCACTGACTCCATCTCGGTTTGTCCTGTATCTCCATATGTATATATATAGAGAGACTTGGATACATCAGCGAAATGTATTTTAGTCTTTGGAAGCGTCCAGAAGTGTCTGAGAGGATGTGGAGGGTAAACTTAGATGCGTCAATTTCAGGAGAGTAGCAGACTGTAGGAGGGCAATCCGGCCAGCCTTCGGAGTAACTGAGATCTCTGATGACTGGTACAGGAGTACGATGGGGGTGATTGTGATAAGTTTGAGAACACCTTGGTGCGCCGGAGATAAGTTTGGGTGCACCTGGGAGTGCTGGCGACAAGTCTGGGAGCGCTGGTGACAAGTCTGGGAGCGCCGAGAACAATTGTGGATGTGCCGGTGACGAGTCTGGGAGCACCTCGAATAACAATAGAGCAGTCTGGGAAAAACAGCTTCTTTGGGAATGCTGCAGGTGCACCTGGAATGCTGCAGGTGCGCTTGGAATGCCCCTGGTGCGCCTGGAATGCTGCAGGTGCACCTCGAAATCATTGCTACTACATATCGTTCAATGATTGTTAAAACTCATGTATACAGATTGTATTCTCATCTATGTAACTATGTATCAATCTATCGATGTATCTATAAAGCTACCCATCTGCACACGATATATCTGGACTGGCTGCAGGCAGTGGTTGAGAGCAATTCTAGGTGCGCCTGAACATGACGTTTGAGTGAACTCAGAGATATACTCCAAGGCCGTGATCGAGCGAGTTTGGAGATGCACTTGCAGGCGGTAATTGAGGGTAATTGGAGATACACTTAGAGCCCGTGATCGTGTGAACTTGGAGATGCACTCCGAGATCGTGATTGCCCGAGTTTGTAGATGCTCTTGGAGGCCATGCTCGTGCGAACTTGCAGGCCGTAATGGTGTGAGTTTGGAGATGCACTTTGAGGCCGTGATCGAGCAAGGTTGGAGATACACCTGGATGCTGTGATCAAGCGAGTTTACAGGCTGTGATCAAGCGAGTTTGGAGATGCACTTGGAGGTGGTAATCGTGCAAGTTTGGAGATACACTTGGAGACTGTGATCGAGCCAGTTTAGAGGCGGTAATGGTTGGAGCTTGGAGATGCACTTGGAGGCCATGAGCGTGGGAACTTGTAGGCCATAATGGAACGAGTTTGGATTAGTACTTGTAGGTAGTCGATGGACGGTGCTCCGGGTGCTGAGACTCATATAATCTGTTGGTTAACTCGCAACCGTGGGAATGTGACAATGTGACTTGAACTTTGGGCTGGCCAGGGTGATGGTGGTCAATTGTGTAGGGAGGCATGCCGGAAGCTGATGCCACATTCAGGGGTCAACTTGAAAACATGAGAATGAAATAAAGACAAATAATCATGGGTGGATGCTATACTCGGTGTAGGCTGTACTCGGTGTATGCTGTACTTGGTGTATGCTGTGATCGGTGAACACTGTACTCGGTGTATGCTGTACTCGGCGTATGCTGTACTCACTGTCAACTCATGATCATGGCATAGAGAGATAGAGAGGGATAACATAACTTTGGATTCTGCAATGATGGTAGAGTTGTGGACGAGAAAGAAAGAGACGGTGGATAAAAACGAAAACGATGTAGAGGATACGAGAAGATATGAGAAATCAGGGGTACAGCTTGCCTGATTGGGTTAGGATGGCGTGGTATCAGTGGAATTACACGCCGGATCGGGAGTCGTACCTGCCGTATCGGGGATTGTAAATTGACTTTTACACGAAATTCTCTTCAGTCCCAGTTTGTCATAATGATTTGCCCCATATCCTCTCAGCTTTATCTTTCTCATCCTCAACTCTACCATCGCCTGAAAACACGAAGTTAAGTCATTGCTCTCTATCTGTCCATTCCATCCTCAAGAGTTAACACCGAGTGCAGCATACACCAAGTTCAGCATACACCCAGTACAGCATACACCGAGTACTGCATACACCGCGTACTGCATCATTCCAAGATCGATTGTCACCTGCTCCCAGCGAATCTCTCATCTCGCTGCAGACTATGTTGTACTCACCTCTCTACATTCCTGCCATTTGGAGTTAACCCAAGAACAAATTCTCAGCTCCCGTTGCACCTCCCTCCTGATCTACCGCCTCCAGATTGACCACCTCCAAATACTCTGCCAATCTCACTCACACATGTCCTCGAAGTCCATCTGCGAACCCGCTCGATCACAGCATCCTAGCATATCTCTAAATCTGCACGATTACGGACTCCAAGTTGGCGTGATGATGGCCTCCAAGTGCATCTCCAACCTGGCACGATCACGGCCTCCATGTGCATCCCCGAACTTGCGCAATCACGGCCGCCAAGTGCATCTCCCAACTTGCTCAATCACGCCCTCCATGTCCATCTTCTAACTCGCTCAATCTCGGCCTCTGGGTGTATCTCTTACCTCACACGATTACGTCCTCCTAGTTTGCACAGTCACGGCCTCAATTGCAACTCCAAACTTGCTCGATCACAGCCTCCAAGTGTATCTCCAAATTCCCAAGATTACAGGGTCCATACTCGGGCAATCACGGCCTCGAGTGTGTATTTCGTATAATGAGATGATGTCTATCTACCCTGGTGTATCCCAAATATATACTTCCTGTTGCTGAATCCATCTCCGTTATCCCTCTATCCCCATATGTATGTATATAGAGACTTAGATAATACATGCGATATTATGATGTAGTGAAACTTGTGACAGTAACAAAGTCCAATATGATCGATGACATGCCGTGTTGTTATGGTACTCTAAAACTCACCGGTGTGAGAATATGCCACAATGTCTCCCACAGAGCTTGTGCAGAGGTCTCAGCAGTTCTCGTTGTCTCCCGCAGACCTGCGCAGCGGTCTCAGCAGCTCCAACATATGACTATTCTATTACTCAATCTCGTAGCATCCTGAATGCACCCCCATCACCACAGGTGCTGTGAGTAGCACATGAGAATGCTCTTGCAGAGTCTGAGAGCACTGTGCAAAGCTCCAGGGGGGGCTGGGAGCATCTGGGAGTACTTGGAAGCAGTGGTGAGGGGTACCGCAGTGTCTGGGAGGTCTCCGTATGGCTTCCAGACTGAATTATATTGTCCTGATGTAATACATGCCGTATTGTGATGTAGTAAATCATGTCACTGTAACAAAGACCAATATGATCGATGAAATTCCATGTGGTTATGGAACCCTAAGAACAATTGCTGTGAGAATACAGCACCAAGTCTCCCGCAGACCTGGGCAGGTCTCAGCAGCTCCAATATTTGACTATCCTAATAGTAAAATCATGAAGCATTCTGAATGCACCTCCATCAACGGCAGGTGCTTTCTGGTGCATGTGAGAATGCTGTTGCACAGTCTGAGAGCAGTTTGCAAATCTCCAGGGGGGGCTGGGAGCATCTGGAAGTACTTAGAAGCACTGGTGAGGGCTGCCAGAGTGTCTGGGAGGTTTGCATATCGATTCCGGACTGAATTACATTTTGCTGATAACCCCTTGTGCTTCTGGAACCCTATGCACTACTGCATTGAGAATACTGCACCAAGTCTCCTGCAGAGCTGCTCTCAAAGTCTCCCACAGACCTCTGTGAGGGTCCCACCCGGTCCAAAATTCGACTATCCTAATCGTCACATCTCGTAATGTCTTGAATGCACATCCATAACTGCAGGTGCTTTCAGAAGCATCTGAGAATGCTCTTACAGAGTGTGAGAGCACTTTGCAAAGCCCCTGGGGGGGCTTGGAGCATCACAAAGGACTTAGAAGCACTGCTGATGGCTACAGGAGTATCTGGGAGGTTTGCGTGTGGCTTCCGGACTGATTGACATTTTGCTGATGTTTATGGATACTTCCCATCAAGTGCCAATCATAATACCAAAGATGCAATACCAACTATCATTGATGCTCAGTTGACGCTGATTTTCAGGATGTGGTACAGCACATGCGTATTCTTGTTTTGCACTTCAAGGTGGCTAATACGACGAAATTGAACCATCACATACGAATGACAATATTTTACGATTTACTGTACCATATCTGAATGCGACATTCAATGTGAAACTGGAAATGCAGAACCAGAGATTGGAACCTACACGTCTTGCCAAACCCGGCGAAATCCGCGGGTTGACAGGTACATGTCCGGGTCTTGGCCTGCCAAGACTCAGTGTGTAAAAATGTTTGGACTGGTCTGGAACCGAACTGACCCGTTTTTGTGGTCCAAACCTGGACCCATTGCTCACACTATTTAAGTCTTTTGAAGTAGTGCACTGGTTCAACCATTGGGAGGTCTGATACTGTGTGAACTTGTGGGGTATTTCATAATCTGTAACAATATCAATTATTTTGAATGTGGGATCAATTTCATAATAATGTAGCACAGAAGACCACATTGGATGGTATATTGATGCCACATTGGTGCTGTATTGTTGTCATATTCAAAATAATGTGCATTGAGTTAATTAGTAGAGTTATACTATATTACTACCATATGTGTATATTGTGCAAATACCTGCACACGTCCACACATGTCCACACATGCCCATTAGCCAGCTTCGATGCTAGCTGCTAACTGAATGCTGCATAGTAAATAAAAATATCTCTGGCATGATTCAAACGTGTTTCAGTGGGTATTGCACATACCCACCACTACACTATGTATGTAGTTTGCTGAATGTAACAAGATTTTAGCGAGGTTTGTAGGTATACTGGTATATTATTGTCACATCATTGTGACAAGGATGTGGAAAGCCTGCCTTATTTATGGAAATACTCAATGCTGCTTAATTGATCAATATTACCCCATTCAACTAAATACTCAATGATTTACAATGTCATATTTGCTGGTTTCTTGCATTACTGTGGTATTTTGAGCTATTCCCCAGTAATTGGAATGTTAAATTTAGTAATATGCTACACTCAGTGGACTCTGGGAGTCATGTTGCACTCGGGTAAATGTGGCACTGCAGTCACATCTATAAACGGGGTTTTTTTGGCATAGTAGATATACCTCACCGAGTAGACCATATACCAAATCGTGTAGCAATGAAAGGAGGTACACCTAGGCTTGAGCCGCATCATGCTGGGTCTGGCGCGAGAGAATACCATACTCTGTTCCCGCTCCCCATGTCGCAAAAGGTTATGAGCTTGGCAGTCGCACCCTTTAAATAGTGTGCCCCACGGGATGAAAATGGGACGAGAATCTCGCGCAAAAACTGTCCTGTGACTATGCTAAGACAGTATTTCCCTTGGCTACTAAATAATATATCTACTGTTCTAATTAAACAAAAATGACCACCGCTCATGAACGAGTTGCTCGATCTGCGATCAGTGACTACGATACGATAAAGCTCACCGAGTAGTTCATTTGAAGTGTAACAATCATTCTTATTGGAGAAACATTCGTGGGGTCGTACTACGGCCGGAACGGAACGGATCCAAACCATCAACGCCACAAAACTATCACGTAAGCCATGTTGCTTAGCCACCCGAGTATTCTTATGCCTAATCTCCAGGACTCCGAGAATCGTGATAACACAATGTTTAAGATTCCTCGTTTAGGTCGCGGATTTGGAAGGTTCTACTAATACCGCCCTATGCTATGCATAAATTCAGTGTATTATACAGAACGCTAGTGAAGCCACCAGTTAAGTTTTGCGATGGAAGGAATAATCATAAATGCGCATGCTACTAGCAGACGAATTTGGCACCGGCGAAGAATAAAAGCTAAGATTCCTTGATTCCTTCATTCCTTCATAGTCATAACCAGACAGATTAAGAATACAGACCTGGCACCCTCTATATGGAGCCAATACGAATAAAACTAGGATTGATTGCCGAATATCCCACCACTTTTGACTTTGAAAGTATGAACGCACTGGGTTGTTGGTATGTGTGCTGCCGGGTTGGTAGACGGTACTCAAGATGCCAACGAAACTTACCCCGCACCTTCATTTATATAGAACCCTTCGATTAGGACAAGTCGATCATTCATCATCCATTCATCCTTCATTCATTGCCTATTCATCGACAAACTAAACTCACCATGGCCACCGCGGTTCTCACCCCGACCTTTCCAGTCCATCCTCCGCCCTCCTCGCAAATCAATCTTCTGCCGGACACCGCCGTGGCCGAAGTCGGTGGCATCCCCACAATCTCCTACACTAGCACCCCTCACCCCACCGCCCTCGATCTCCTCACAACCGCCGCCAAAACTCACGGACTCGCAGCCATAACCTCCCTACCCACCCCGCCATTCACCTCCATCCAACACCTCTTCGACACGCTCCTCACCAACCCCGCCCTCGCCGCATCCCTAAACGCCACCTATCCCACCAGAGGAATCTTCAAACACGCCGCCCTCACCAACCCATCCTGTGACCAAAAACTCATCATCGACCTATCGCGGGCCCGGGTCTCGCACATCCCCAGCGAGCTCCGCAACGACCTCGGGGACGAATTTGCCAAGGTCCTAAGCTTCTTTGAAGATATCCACAACAACCTGGTCCCGCTCCTGCTCTCTGCAACATCCGAGATTATTGGCACCGATGTGGGACCGCTTCACGCCGCCGAGAATGTAAACTACCGGCTGTGCGACTACCGGCCTTCTTCGTCGTGTGGCGGCGCTGCCCCGCGCTGCGGTGAACATCGCGACTATGGTACGTTCTCGATTATCTTTCAGAACGGGGAGGGAGGGTTGGAGTACGTCTCGCCCTCCGGGGAGTGGGTGCCGCTCCCTGGTGACGCAGTTCTGGTTCTGTGGGGCCTCTGCGGCCAGATCTTTAGTGGGGATAAGATCAAAGCTGTTCGACATAGGGTCTTGAAGACGAGTTCTCCAGTTACTCGAAGGAACACGGCGGTGATGTTTGTTGCGCCGGATCTGGATGCTTCGTTGATGCCGATGTGTCCGGGGCGTGAGAAGGGGGAGGATAAGGGGAGGTGGTATAGGAAGGAGGTGGAAGAAGGGGGGATGAGTGTGGGTGAGTTTAAGGAGTTTATTGGGAAGAAGTGGAGACACCGGGAGGGTAATGAGGATATTGAGGAGGATATTGGGAGCCAGGATGATTTTATTGAGAAGTTTTTGAGGGGATAGGGGTTGAGATGGTTTTTTACCTTTCGGTGGCGGGTTAGGCACTGTCTTTAGGTATAGACGCTGGATGGATTAACACGTTGTAAAGCAAGCTGTTATCAACACATTCACTAAGTTTGGGGTCAACTTAAGCAACTCGTAGCAAAACCTGCCTAGTAGAGATATCCTGAGTGACCAAGGTGGAGGTAGACTGCTGCTTGGCGTGGTCAATCACAAAATTGAAGGCTATTCCAACTTTAAAGGATGGCAAAGACTGCTATTGTAATGGCCCATTGAGGAAGTACCGGTTATAAGAGGTTATCTGATTGCATAAGAGGTGCTATAGTCGCCTTCTGGTTTGTTTCGGGCTTAGCTGCCGAATATGATTAGCTGACTAACCCTAACAGCCATCGACGCAACCCATCATTCGAGCCCCTTCATCACAAAACTCAAGGACGTCTACTCGCCACTTGCCTCAGCACCAAATACACCACTCCTGCAACAATCCATTCAAAAGAAACAGGTGCGAGAAAAAAAAGATACTGCCGCAGCTCATCCGTCCGTAAACGACGCAGTAAACTGAACACAGCAGCCTCCCCAACGCCACCTGAAACTTTCACTGTCGACTTCTTTCATCTGCTGGCACCAAATCACTCGCGTCTTACCACGTGCTAGTCAACGCCAGAATATTCACCCCAGACAGGCCGCAAAACGCTGTATAACGTTTCTCCTACTCTTTTCTGCTCGGTAGTGAGGTATCTGGTGCTGAAGGATCCGCCCCACCAAGATGATGGACAGAAGCAAAAGAATTTCTCTATTCGATTCCGGGGGTACTGAGAAAAGGGAATTTGCACGACGAACTTTCGTTACAATCCGCATTGTCTCCTAACAGTATTCCTGAGGTCCCCGGCTAGCCGCTAGGTATTCAGATCAGGCCCTTCTGTGGCTCTTTGGAAATCTAGAACCAACAGTCGGTGTAGAGGATGACCAATAAGGATATGTGGGACGCAAAATTAATAAACCGTGGCAAGTAGGGGTGTGGTAACTTTTCGCAAAATCTGAAGCCCGCCTTGCAGGCCAGGCCCGTTCTCCATTTGAAAAACCTAGGCCGCCAACAGACCTCGATTTTGGAGGCCTGCCTTGGTGGTGGCTAGGCAAAGCTATATGCAGGCCAGCCGGGCTTTGGTCGCTTAGGACATTGCTTGGGGTTGATAAAACGGCGTGAGGAAGATTGGAGTTTGCTTGAATTGCAAGCGGGATTTCAGGGACGGAACGGGCACTGGTAGGCGGAAAGTCGAGAATCGATGCGCGAAAAGAATTCACGGGTATGATTGTCGGCGTAACGGAACCACGGCAAGAAAAAACCTACTATAAGGACGGCGCAACTACTGGATGGACTTCTGTGACGCTGTTATCCACGAAAGTTATCTTGTTCGTGAGTAGCACAACTCTCCCTATCGAGCACGAGGCCCAGATACTTCCGGATAATATAGTCGTTGTTGTTGTTTGTTTATTCATACTGTATGCACTCTTACTAGAGTATGACAGGACCTGATATCCCCTCCGCCTCCGGGTTAGCCGGCTAGATGGCGGAGCTCCCCTCCGCTACCCTTCGTCCCAGCTGACAAATGAAAAGAAAAGAAAGAAAAGACAGATAGAAAGAACGATATAACCGCGTTGCCGCCGCCGTGAGCCTCTGCGCCCGCTCCGTACCGCCGTTCACCTGGGCGGGAACTTCCCGACTTCAGTAGCCGCCAGGAAATCTACCACCGCTTGATCACACTCTTCCATGGAGAACAGCTCAGAGACCAGAAGTAGGCAGGCGAGATGATCTCCAACTCCTTCTAAATCGACAAGCCAGATCCATTCTGGGCGCGCTGCCCACGACACCACGTGGGGCACTGATGAGAGAGGCAGGGCTCACACCCGCGCCTGTAATCTTAGACTCCAGACAACAAAGATTCACAGCTAGGCTAGCAAATGCATGCAGTGACAAATTAAAGGAGCTACACCAAAACCCCGCTTCCGGTGCACCGATATCCAGAGTAGTCAAGAAAGAGCACGAGTATGCCCGGACAACCGAAGGCATGAACAGGCCGGCCCCGGGCGAAGAATCAGTGGTCAGGACAATCATACTGGATGACGATACTGCAGCCAAGAGAGCCGCGCAATGCTGGGCAAGAGAGAAGAGGCCAAAGTAGGAGCGGCGGTCTGGATGTGGTGGACAGATGGATCGCGCTCAGACAATGGCCAAGTAAAAGCCGCAGCCATGCGCAAACATGGAAATCAATGGAGGTCCCGCCGCAGCTTTCTGGGCACTGGGCGCATGGAGGTCGTCGACGCCGAGCTGTGGGCGATTGGACTCACGCTTGATGTGACTATTGAGAAGAGAGACACATGGCAGAGGCATGGAGTGAAGACTGTAGCAATCTGTAGCAACTCGCAGACAGCAATTTGACGAGCGGCACACCAAGAGGCGGGCCTGGGGCAGCGATCAGCCAGGCGGATCAATCGGAGAGCGCAGGCACTCCTTGCCCACGGCATCGCAACCAAGATTCACTGAGTCCCGAGACACTCCGGCATCCCTGGAAATGAAGGGGCGGACCGTCAGCCAAACATGGCCTGAGACGCCAGGGGAGACACGGTGATAGAGTGGCCATACACTTGAGCCTCGAATTGAGTTAGACAAATCTCCGAGGGAAGGTCAGCAGCCAAGGCAGAGTGGGAGGCCGACAAGTGCAGCAAGCACTTCAGCTACAGAGTCAAGGGCAAGACGGGGACCAACAGACCTGTTCCAATGACAAGCGTGAAGTGGCTGGCTACCAGGTTCTACAGACTAAAGTGCGGGCATGCACCTACTGGAGTCTACCTAAAATGGTTTCGCCACCGAGAGGACAACAACCGCTGGTGGTGCTACGGCGGCAGAGGCAGGACGGCGGCCCACACGCGGGAACACCTCTTCCACCACTGCAGCCGGTGGAGAGATCAGCAACAGACACTATGGATGGTGGTGGGAAAAGCAATGGGCTGGAAAGCGGGCAGATGCAGACACGTGCAGATCTCTGTGCTGCTTTCCGTGGAAGAGTGCAACCAAGCGGTGATGGACTTCCTGGCGGCTACTGAAGTCAGGAAGTTCCTGCCCAAGTGCAGGACAGTATGGAGCAGGCGCAGAAGCTGACTCATGTGCAGGGAGCGGCGGCAGTGGGCGTATACCTTCTCTTCTCTTCTCTTTTTCTTTTTGTTCTGGTTTGGTCTATCTTTTAGTTTCATTTGTCAGCGGGGATGAAGGGTAGTGGGGGGGGAGCTCCGCCATCTAGCCGGCTCGCCCAGAGGCGGAGGGGACATTGGGTCCTGTCATACTCTAATTAGAGTGCATACAGTATGAATAAAACAAAAAACAAAAAAACAGCTCAGAGACCTGCACGTGTCGGCATCTGCCTGCTTTCCAGCCCTTGGCCATTCCCACCGCTTTCCAGAGCGCGCTCTGCTGGCGGGTAATATAGTCAAGGCTACTGTCACGATGTTTCAGAGGCTGAGAGGGCAAGACTTGCACAGCCTGGAGACAGTGGAAGTGGCATATTTTATTCTCGGAGGATGGATGCAACTTCGTGTAGGCGGGGTTCGTAGCCTCCTCTATTACGATAGGGAGGTACGCTCATAGTGACTGCTCCGGAGTGTACCGCTCGTTGTTGTTTGTTGTTTATTCATACTGCATTCACTCTTACTAGAGTATGACAGAGGAGTGTACCGCTCTACGTCAAGTTGAGGTGACGACTGGAGAGCAATGGGAATTATTTTGATTAAGGTGGCTTGGTTACCTTGCTAACAGCTGTTTTGGAATAGGCGGAGCGGTACGCGTTCATCTATTTTTCTGCTGCGAGTTCATGCTGCGTTGTCTTATATGTAGAGAGGGAAATATATTATAGTCGCATTCTATCAATTTGTGCTGTAATTCTGGGATAGTAAATGAACAGAAACCGAGCTTTCTATCTTATTATTGTAACACCCAATATGGTAGGATCGCCGCTGGAACCGAATTTAAGAAAACTGAGCGTGTAGGGGACAAGGGGTTGTCCGATGGCACAAGACGTGCCATAGTAGCCTTTTGGTTCGGTACTTGTATAGTATGTCCGACACAAGCGCTATCACAGCTATCTCAACCAACGTCACTCTTTACACTTCATCTCACGAACCCCGCATCGCTTCCTCTGCTTTCTATCCGGTTTCTTCTTTCACCTGCCATCAGCCCTCCATGTCGCCGGGATTCACGTGCCTCCCGTCTATATCTGTTGAGGGCCAGTTCATCTCCAACATCTGTTTTTGCATCATCAGTTGCGCAGTTCTTGCCCTGTCGGCATGCTACGTGGTCTTTTGCACTGCTGCTGGCTAGCTTCGGCGTTCTCTCTGGAAGCCTTGTGCACTTTTCTCATTCTCAACGTATTTCTTTCATTGCACACTTTGTGATAGTTTCAGGTGGTGCATGAGCAAAATTTCAATTGAACCAGTAAACCTTTCCAGAAACTACAATGTGCACGAGAAAGAGCAGCTTCGAACAGCGGCGCTAGTATGCTGTTGTTGTTTAATCATACTGTATTGACTCTAATTAGAGTATGACAGGACCCTGATATCCCCTCCGCCTCCGGGCGAGCCGGCTAGATGGCGGAGCTCCCCCCCCGCTACCCTCCTTCCCTGCTGACAAATGAAAGATGAGAGATTAGAGAAAGACAAAAAGGAAAAGAAAGAAAGAAAGAAAGAGAGAATAGTATAACCCCATTGCCGACAGCGCCACCCCCGAGCCCCAAGCCCTGAGCCTGCTCCATACCGCTACTGCGTTTGGGCGGAAATTTCCCCACCTCGGTGGCCGCCAGGAAGTCCATCACCGCCTGGTCGCACTCTTCAATGTTAAAAAGCTCAGAGACCTGCACGTGCCGGCATCTGCCCGCTTTCCAGCATGTTGCCCATCCACTGCCTTCCAGAGTGTCTTCTGCTGGTCTTTCCATCTGCTGCAGTGGTGGAAGAGGTGCTCCCGCATCTGGGACACAGCCCCTCCCCACCACTGACATTTGTCGTCATCTCGGTGACCGAACCACCTTTGGTTGACTCCAGTGGGCGCATGCCCGGACTGCAGTCAGAAGAACCTGGCGGGCAGGGATTTTACACTTGTCATCGGAATAGGTCTTTTAGTCCCCGCCTTACCCTTGAGTCTGTTGCTGAAGTGCTTGCTGCCCTTGTTGGCCTCCCACTCAGCCTTAGCTGCCGACCTTCCCTCAGAGATTCATCTAGCCCTGTTCGAGGCCGAGGTCTATGGCCGCTCTATCACTGTGCTTCTGCTTGCGTCACGGGCCAAGTTGGCCTGACGGTGTGCTTCTTCATTTCCGGGGATGTCGGACTGTCCTAGGACCCTGTGGGTCCTGGTTGCGATGCCGTGGGTGAGGAGAGTCCCCACCCTTCTGTGGATCTGCCTCGCAAGTCGCTGCCCTGGGCCCGGCTCCAGGTGTGCGGCTCGGCCAATTGCGGCCTGTTAGTCACTGAGGACTGCCACCATCTTCCCTCCTTGCATCAGCAATGGTTCTCTCTTCTCGATCGGCACATCGAGGTCAAGCCCGATTGTCGACAGTTTGGTGTTGAAGACATCCATTCATCTGGTGCCCAGAATGCTGCGGCGAGACCTCTTTTGATTTCTGTGTTTGCACACCTCGGCGGTTCCCACTCGGCCATTATCTGAGCGCGATCCGTCTGTCCACCACATCCAGACCCCTGCTCCAACTGTGGCTTCTTTCTCTGTTGCCCAGCACTGTGCGGCGCTTTTGACTGCAGCGATGTCGTCCAATATGGTAGTCCTGACTGCTGGTTCTTCGTTGGGGGCCGGGCGGTTCATGCCTTTGGTTTTCCGGCCATGCTCATGCCCTTTCCTGACTACTCTACATATCGGCGCACCGGAAGAGGGGTTGCTGTGTAGCTCCTTTAGCTTTTTACTGCATGCGTTTTCTAGTCTCACTGCGAATCGCTGTTGTCTGGAGTCTAAGGTAACCGGCACCAGTGTAAGCCCTGACTCTCTCATTAGTGCACCCTGCGGGGTCGTGGGCAGTGTGCCCAGGATGGATCTGGCTTGTTGATAGAGGAGGAGTTGGAAGTTGTCACGCCTGCCTACTTCCCTGGGGTCCCACCAGAGCTCGCTCCCATATAGTGCGACAGCTTGGATGCATGCGACTTTGATGGCCATTTCGCTCTCAGGAACAACGCCATATGTCTTGCTAAGCGTTCGGAGTGTGTCTTCTGCTGCCCTGGCCTTCTTCATGCATCACTTATGATGCTCCTTAGAAGTCAGATGCGCGTCCATCCAGACACCCAGCCAGCGTGTCGCCTGTGGGTAGAATCGTATGGACCTGTTTCCGACTCTTGTCGTAGCTGTCAGTTTTGGCCGGAGGTGTCTCCTGTGGCCCCGTCTGCACTTGCACAGTGCCACCTGCATTGTTGCAGTGTCGAACTGTAGCCCTCGTCTGCTTGCCGACTTGATGCTCTTCGCTCCGCTTCTCCCAAGTATTGAGATCACATGGTTGACATCGCTTCCGGTCGCCACCCAGGCGAGGTCGTCTTCAAAGGATAACCCCTTGCCCTCTGATACATATTCTTCAACCCACATGATTAGTCCTGAGGTGTAGATTGCAAAGAGGATCCGTGACACAGGTGATCACTGCGGGACCCCTGCCTCCACTGGGTGTCTTTCCACGGCATTGCCCTCGAGTATCATCTCCACCGTGGGCTCTGAGAGAAAGCTTTCCGTCCATTGTACAAGGTCTCCGTCCATTTGCCTGACCTTTATCAAGTTGAATAGTCTTCCTTTGCCACGCTCGGGAAGGCTGCCATAATGTCCATGAGAAGCACGTCTGTTATATGGCCGTTTGTCCACGCTGCATGAGCTCTGTCGACCATGATTGGCGCTGCATCAATGGCTGACCGTCCTTTCCTGCTTCCGAATTGTCCGTCGCTCAGTAGCCCCCCTCTTTCGGCCTCATCTGACAGCAGCTCCGTGGCTACTTTCTCGACCACTTTTCCCATGCAGCCTCTAACCAACGATATAGACCGGTTGGCCTTCAGCTTTGTACAGTCGTCTTTGCCAGGCTTGCAAATCACCACCGCGCTAGCCCACTTCCATACCGCTGGGTGTCTCCCCGCGCGAATTGCGGCGCTCGTCATCCTTACAAACCTCTCTTTGTCCCACTTCCAGAGAAGCCGCATAGCGCAAAAAGACAGCTTGTCTCGTCCCGGTGCTTGCTTGACTGACTGAGAAAATAAGGCTCGCTCGACCGCTTGCTCAGCGACATGTGTGTGTGTGCTTCCCGCTGGAGGTAGTTCATAGTACTGGTCACCGTCGTTCGGGGGAAAAGATTTGTGTTTTAGCATCTCCTCCTTCTCCAATGATGTGTTTGCTTGATTGCCATCTCTGTGTGGTAAGGCCTGCACACTCATGCCCGCTCGAGGGTTCGCGTATCCCGCCACACTCCACACCTCGGCTCAACTAAGGTTCTGCAAGTAATCGCTCAACATTTTTCTCTTGGATTGCCGGATCGATTTCTGGAGCTCTGCCTTCGCCCAGGCAGCCTGCGCCGAGTTCTGTCTTCTTCCCGTGTCTCTCCCGACCATCATTCTTCTTTCTTTGATGTCGGCATTCCACCACCACTTTGACCTCGCACGAATGCTGATTTTCTTTGCTGTGGCGTCCAGAACGCTGCACATTGCTTCCTGACACCATGCAGCCTCCTGCTCCACCTCATCCTGTGTGCACTCTGCATCTAGTTGAGCTCTCTTCTTCGCTAGTTCCATTCATAGCTTCTCCGCTGCTTCCACGTCCTTCTCTGTTATTGCCGCTAAATTCCACCCTACTACCCTCTCATGATCCGCCTCCTCCTGCCTGTCTACTCCCAACTCCCATTGTCTCACCTCATCGTCGGATCCAGTGGCGTGGTTATTGGCCAGTATAATCTACTGTACTATTGGTCAATTTGCCAACGTCAGGTCGATGACTGATTCGCCTTCTTGGTCCTCACTTGTCCAATGGTGGGTGGGCCTGCCGTCATTCCCAATCTCCAGTCTGTTCTCGTCAATCACGCCATCCCAGAAAGCACCATCCCACTGCGCTTCGCATCTTTGGTACCATTGTTTGCTGCGGGCATTGAAGTATCCTGCGAGGGCAGGGCTGCCCTACCGAATGACTCTCTGCCAGTTCAACTTTCGCGCGGGTCGCTCTCTCTCTCCCGACTGTGCGTCTTTTTGATCCTGAATATTGACAATCCACGTAATCTTTTCACCTCTTCTCCCAACGTCGGTAGCAAGAACATCGTCATGGGCCCCTCTGCTCAAACCCGTCCGCTCACCAGCCACAAGGCTACTCCCCTTCCATATTGCCGTGGAAACTCTTGTTCTTTTTCCTATTTCATATGCTGAATGGCTGATCCTAATCTCACCTCTTTCGCTCAGTGGCTCTTGCAAGCCCAGTACGTCCACCCTGCGTTCGACTCCCGTCTCCAGAGCAGCAATAGTCCACCCATATAAGCTTGCGCTGTTGTGCTGGGTCACTGCAATCGTTGGTAGCCAGCGCTCCCGTTTCAATCTCAGTTTCGGTATCAGTCGTGGTCATAGTCGCAGACTCAGTCACTGTTACGGCCATCGTGACGTCTCTTTCCTCCCCCGCTGCCTCCTCTTCTTCGTCCTCATCCGCCATCTCTTCTTCATCTCCCCCTCCTTCTGCCACCCCCTGGGGCCTAGGGTCAAGCACCACACTGTTCGAGCCGGTTGCCATGTTCCGGGCTGCACTCGTGGACACATGTCGTGCTAGCCGTATTTTTCTGCTCTGCCGGGCCGCTTCGGTGGCTTCCCTCTTCTTCACGCACTTGCTGCTCAATGCAATGTAATTCCCTTTGCAATGAGGGCATTTCTCAAGCGTGTGGCGGCAGAGTGATCCCTGCTTTGCAGTGCATCCCACCACATTGCACTTGTGGTCGCTTGTCCGGTGATGGCCTGAGCAGTAGCCACATTTGGGCTTGATGACGAAAACTACCGACGACGCAGCAATTTCTCCGTTCTGCCTCCTCTTCCTGATAGTACGGGTGTTGGCCAGCCACCTTACTTGGGTGGGGATCACTACACCCTCATTCTCCGCATCGAATTCTTCTCGCATCTTCTGCAGGCCTTCTGCGCCTTTCCCCATGTACTGTATGAGAGGGACTGGGTGGAACTTCAGCCTTTGCCAGGACTCATTCTCTTCGACGTCCACGACTCCTTTGTCAACCGTCCTCGCTGCTGTGGTGATGATGTCGCGGTACTACAGGGCCATCTCTGCTGTCGCATTCGGGTCCGTGATTGCAGTCTTCGCTCCCTTGGTATTCCTTTTGGCGTTCATGAGCCTACTGTGGGCCGGTGCCTTCTGGTGGAAGAGCGCTCTGTTTGCCGCTGACGCGATTTCTTGGTCCATTTAATTGGAGAGCAGTATGTTCTCTTCTCTTTTTAGTATCAGGCGTCTCTCTGCCATGCTTGATTCAGCCGTCGGGGGGGCGGGGCCTGGGCCTGGGACTAGGCCTGGGCCTGGGCCAACCGGTGCCCTCTGACTCGTGGCTCGGGGTGTGATGGTCTCCCACCGTCTAGCTGGTGTGGGTGCTGACTCTGGTTTGGGCGCGGGCTGCAGTTTAGGCTGCAATGTGAGCTGCAGTTTGGGCTTGGGCTTCGGTTGCTGCGGCAGGTGCTGGCGCTCCTCTGGTCCCTCTTCTCGCGTCGTGTCCGTATGTTGGGAGGCTTCCAGCCCCCCACTGTCCGTCCTCGCAGTCATTTCTCTTTCTCTCTCTCTCCCCTCTTGGCCTTGTACTACCCCTTTCATGGTCTTTGCAATCATGTTGGTGATGCCTGCCCTCCACAGCTTGTCGTCCTAACCCTTTCAAAACTATGACCGCATCTGACCGATCTACGGATCTGCAGATTACCGGGCGGTCGATCTGACCGCTTCGCAACACAGGATGTTATGATGTACGCTATTTCACATCACTACATACATTACAAGTACTCTGTCACCTAATTCAAGACAGGCAACGCCATCGCCTCACCAACAAGTATCCGCAACCGACAGTGGATAAATGTCGGCGATTTGTTCATGCGCTACTAAAAGTTGTTACTCAATACCAGGCTTTCCAATAGTCCGTCCCGTCTGGGCAACACTCTGCCCGGGACTGGACTATGATTTTCGGGGCAGAGGATTCTGGACCGTTTAAGACTAGGGCAAATGATTCTTAGACTACATACCTACTAAGACCTGTAGTCTTTATGATGTCATGGTACTCGGAAGTCAACTGTGGGATGCAGTGGAAACTATGTTATTTTATGCTATTCAGGCCCTTTACCAGTACTGTATCATCTGCTATCGCTCGTTTAAAGGCCCACCGCAACTAGTTTCATGGCAACATAGCACCGACTGCAGCTAATTTTAAGGCCTATCACTGGTATCACCACCCGTACGATTACCGGATACCTAGCCCAGTAGCCGCCAGTACCCTATAGGTACCTGTACGGTGCCCTAGGGAGGCCGACATCGCACCCAGACGGACCAACCCATCAAAATGATGCCCCAGGACAGGACGGCAACGCCGGGCCCCGAAAGACTATAGTCTCCCCGGACCGTTGGGAACCCTGCTCAATACAGTGTCTATATCCTCCAGCACATGCAAGTGTTGATAGCGAGTTCTCACCCTCCAACGTCCCCGCGTCATCCATCATTCCGTCAACCCTCAATCTCAAGAAACTTTACTTCGAGCGATTGTTGCAATGCAAGAGTTCCAAAAATGGCTGCAAATTTGGCGGCTGAGGCGGAACGCTCTCGGAAGATATACTATGATTCACAGAGAGTGGCATTAATAACCACGGCAAATTCTGCAACAGTATCTTCATTGTCAAAATCGTCAATTTACATCACCGCTCCTAACTAGACTAGCAAGAACATGAACGAAATATTCGACCACGCCAAAGATAAGCAAATGTATGTTGATTTTTAGAGTAAGGGTGACAGTCATGTCATTCATAATGCAATTTGGTTAACTTTCTTTTAATTCTAAATAATGGGCGGGAATTTTCAGTTCCAGGGTCGGCGGAACACACTCAAAACCTCTGCTGGCTCCACAGCGAGTTCTCACTTCAAACAGACGAGACGGCAAGGTCGGGCCTGGAAAGACTATAGTCGTCCCAGACCATTGAGACCCCTGAATAAATTCAGAGTGACGAATCTGAGGAGGAAATGGCAGGGGAAGAGGATGAACAGGAAGAAGAGGACAAGGTTGCAGATGGTAACATAGGGGAGCCTCTCTATGCAGTCCTAGGAAACTGTACAACGGCAACACGGACTATATCTAGCGACTACGGGTAGTTGATATGGTGGCAGCCGGTACTAGAGTGAAGAATAGCTACAGGACCTTCCCATTTACCATTAGTTTGGTATGTTCCGAAGGCAGGAGTCATTTCAGTTTAATTTCGAATAGGCTGGTTATTTCGGATAATCACATTAATGGCACGTTTGAATTTTTTGGCGCGATGAATTGTTCTGGGGTGATAATATGTGAAATATTGCCCCCTGCTTCCATCAGCTCGGATGGGTTGGGTGGCTAGCTCTATGGCAGTTCAGGGAGACACGTTACATTGAGAATGGAATACAGTGATAATTGAGCAACGCAGATATAGCCATCGATAGTTGCGTACACAAACAGAAATAATAATGAAAAACTTGTAAAGATTGTACAGAGCGCGTACAGAGGTAGTGGGTATACACAATATAAGAGTGTGCGACTTTGTGTCTGAAGACGCTTATGTCATGAGACAGGGGATATTGGGGGAAACTCCCACCTTCTAATCGTTTCCAACCAGACGCTACATAGTATATGTACTACGAAAAGTAATTTGTAGAATAACTGGTACTGGTAGTCGCTAGATACAGTCCGCGTTGCCGTTGTACAGTTTTCTGAGACTGCGTGGAGAGACTCCCATATCATAGAGCATAGTATAATTGTAAGTAGCCCCCAGCATTAAAAATATAGCAGATCGTAGGGATAGCGATGAGGGTGCAAAGGGCAATAGGTATTCTTGAGCGTTGTTAGCAAATTATATTATCGTACTAGCATCGGTGGCCAGTGATGTCAACCGTCCCGTCGGACGGCCGGGGACGGTAGGCCGTCCGAGATTTCCCCAGGACGGACGGGACGGCGCCAAGGCCGTCCGTCCCGTCCTTACTCCACAATGACGGCATGACGGCCGGGGACTTGCCGGGGACGGTGACTTTGCCGTCCCCGGCAGTCATCCACCGT
>Ga0307512_10001062_pt1 | contig 40141 bp, 49 predicted proteins | sample 14_EM_MG_FD_200267 | JGI IMG/M metagenome (GOLD analysis project Ga0307512, IMG submission 200267) | Populus trichocarpa ectomycorrhiza microbial communities from riparian zone in the Pacific Northwest, United States - 14_EM | ecosystem: Host-associated > Plants > Roots > Unclassified | place...
GGCCGAACAAGACATACGGGCTGTCCTTGGACCCTTGACGTCTGCATCGCGCCGCATCTCCCTTCACGAGGAACGCGGTCAAAGGGAGGACATTAATAGTTATATCCACTCGTTCGTTCACAGCGACAGGACGATGCGGAGGTGGAGAAGAGAAGATAAAGCGCTAGTTATTGACACGCTTTCGAAGCGAGCTGATGGGATGTGAGACGCCTCTGTTGTAGTAACCAGTTATTCTTATTCATGACCCCCTGACAGGTTTCGATGGGTGGATTTCGAGCTCGATTCCCTGCGTCGCTGTATACCCTCCAGTATTCGCCAGACTCTGGATGAACTACCGACCAGCCTGGACGAGACGTACGAACGAGCCCTGCAAAGGATCCCCAGGGAGAAGCAACAACACGCCCATCGCCTTTTCCAGTGCTTGGTCGCGGCGATCCGACCACTACATGTCGAAGAACTCGCGGAGATATTGTCAATCGACTTCGACCCAGGTGCTACATCCGGTCTGGTGGAGGGCTGGCGCCCTGAAAATCCAGAAGCGGCGGTGCTCTCCACGTGTTCGACTTTAATCACCATCATCGATAATGGGGGTTGGAAAATCGTTAAATTCTCTCACTCTTCGGTGAAGGACTTCTTGGTTTCTGATCGCCTCCGCATCTCTCGTATCGAAAATATCCGCGCCTACCACATCTCCATGGATGCCGCCCACGCTGTTCTTGCGCGAGCATGCCTTACAGTGCTGCTGCAGTTCGATAAAAGGACGGACAAAACGTTCTTGGCGGGATTCCCTTTGGCATTCTATGCTGCTCGCCACTGGGTCTATCATGCCCGGTATGAAGGAGTCACACCGCGGGTTCAGGACGTTATGGAACGTCTATTCAACCCAAACTGGCCATATCTCGCATCATGGGTTTGGATACACGATGCGGACCAGGATGGAGTTCTGCGAACTATTGACGATCTTACGAAATACCCACACAAACCCCGGGCAACTGCATTGTACTACGCGGCGTTATGTGGATTCAGTGAGCTTGTCAACTACCTCGTCGTCACACACGCGGAAGACGCCAACGCCAAGTGTGGTAATCGTAAGTCACCTTTACGTGCGGCAGTGCACATGGGACACCATGAGGTCGTACGTGTGTTATTGGATAATGGCGCCGACGTGGGTCCAACAGGAGATGAGATGCTCATGAGAGCCTACAATCATGGACACTTGGAAGTGATGCGGCTGTTGCTTGAACACGGAACAAGGACGAAGATGCTGGACAGCCAGCTCTTACACGACGCGTCGCGCCATGGACGAGCTGACGTTATACAGCTGTTATTTCAACACAAGGCTAATGTTGATGCCAAAGATAGGGAACTCCGGACGCCGTTGCACTGTGCATCGATAGTTGGAGATGCGAAAGTCGCCCAGCTTCTGTTGGAACACGGGGCCGATGTCAATGCGCAGTCCAATATTCACGAGACCCCCTTGTACTTGGCGTCGCAGAATGGATGTCCCGAGGTCGTGCGGCTACTGCTTTATCACGGAGCGAATGTCCATATCCAAGGGAGCAACGGTCTGGCGCCATTCCAAACAGCTAGACTGAGGGGCTATACCACAGTGGGGCGGCTGTTGTTAGAGCATGGGGCGGAAAAAAAATAGAATCCAATGGAAAGCAAGAGATTACGGGATCGTAGTCTACGCATTGTTCAGGGTGTCCCGGTTTTCATTTTGAATACAATGCGGTATTTTTCAGAGTGTGCTCAGAACACCTGTAGCATACGTATTAACCGTGGGCAGTATGGCACAGCTTTCAATTGCAGTCATCGGATATCCAAATGATGTATTTTAAAATGGCGAGCGATGAAATTTGTGATGGGTGGTATCCCAATCGATATCATGATTAACATCACGGACCCTCCGACATTTGCCGTCGCCTTCAACGGTGGGGTAGAGGAAACGCAAATGGATGAGAGCAGACGAAGTGGTATTGCCGCAGTTCGGTCCTGAACCTGGCCGAACTGGTCCCAGGTCCGGTCCAAAGTTCGGGATGGTGGCTGGACCGAACCCGAAGTCCGGTTCTAGGTTCGGGAGGGGGCCCGAACGTTAATGCCGATGCGCGGGCACAGATGCAGATGCCTCCGACGGCGACAAGAATCAATGAAGTTGCAACAAGGTAATGGCCCACTTCGACAAGTACCATTACCACACAACCCTTCATTTGCATCCGTTCCCCACCCTGCATCACATACCTTTACAATGGGCCCATCTTATACTCAGTAGCCACACTAGCGACTCCCTCAGATTCATGCCCACTTGTGCATATACTGAGGTGAGCATAATGACTTCACACTTGTTACTTTCCCCTGTACTCACTCCTTGTAGTTAGATTGTGTCCCTTCACAGGTGAATACATCTAGATTCGTGCCCACTCACATGTATACTGAGTTAGATTGCGTCCTTTCACAGGCCACAACTTCCACGTGCATTTCTTGCACTTTCACCCTACAACAGCACGTTTGCCACATGTGCGCCAGTCGAAAGCAGGTCATGCGACCAAACATGAAACCGCAGCCCTGTGGAGGGCCTGCTCAATCTCTGGATACCGACGCCGGCGATACCCGTAATGCGCATCATGCTTCTCATTGCTTCGGATGTCCATCAGGCGAGGGAACCGACCAGGGACTCGGAGAGCGACGACGTGATTCATAATCTATGATCAGATTAACTTATGTATGTGGGGCTGTGTGGTAGGTAATCGAAGACTAATCGTGGCAGAACTGCACGAGCAAACTGACATGGAGTGTGCTATGCTGTCATAAGTTTATAGTTATATACACCATCGTATCTGTGAAGGAATACAGTATACTTGCCTCTTGTCCCAAAGGGTGCTGTACTACTCTTATTTAGGTACAAAAGGTACAGTAATATAATCGAATGTCACTTTTAAAGAAATAGGTTATATGAAAGACCCGAATGTATCGTGACGATCCTCGACATCATGCCATGTCTTTCGACGATGAGACGATCAATTCTTCCGCGTGCTTCGACCTCGGACGAATCGTACACGCGAACGCTTCAGGATATCTGTTTATTTTTCCCGCGGGTTGATATCAATCATCAAAGCTGCGGAAACCAGAAAGAGGGGCCCACGACTCACGATATTGCACCTGCGGTGTATTCCTCCTTCGGGATCTGGGGGATGCCGTTGCTGTCAACAACCGGGGAGATCTCAAACGCGGCCAGGACGGAGGCGATTGTGATCCACATTGATGAGCGGGCCATGAAACGTCCTGGGCATATCCGACGGCCGAATCCAAAGACGGCGTCGGGCGGCTTTAGGTTCGAATCGAGGTAGCGCTCGGGCCTGAATCGACTGGGCTCGGGGAATACCGTTTCGTCATGCAGCACTGCCCTGGATTTCCCACAAGAACCGCGCAGTCAGCCCGATTCGCACGTTGCGGGACGAAAAAGAGACTTGGAATTTCGCTTACCAGGTGTTTCCTATCACGATGCTGCCAGCGGGGAGGAAATAGCCTTCGTAGACATCATCAACGACCAGACGGTGGGGAACCGCTAGAAACCCAGAAGATAAATCAAGTGCTTCATCATGGGGAAAGATGTAGGTCAAATACGTACCAACTGGTGCAACAGGGTGCCATCGCATGACTTCGTTGACGAGAGCCGAGACGTAAGGCAGCGAAGCCTCGTCACCAAAGTCAGGAAGCCGGGCCGTCCCAACGACATTGTCGATCTCCGCCTGGGCTTTTCTTTGCGCGTCCGGGTGCAGGACCATCGCAAGGAAAAATGTGAGGAGCGCAGCAACTGTCTATCAAAGGGATCGAATATCAGATGATTCAAATTCTCAAAGAAGACACGCGGACTGACAGTATCCGCCCCACCTAAAAGGATAGATAGTTAAGTCCATGGAGCTGAAGAGGATGTAAACGGAGGAAACTTTACCAATGTACATGGTTGCTGGCACAGCCTTTGATGTTAGTTCATCCTCTCGTGATGGCTTCTCATGAAGACTAGCAATCATAGATGCCGCGACGGACGGCACAGCAACGCCAGTGGCCTGACGGAACTGTCAGCATCCGACGACGGCTCTGAAGCAGACACAGCAGGCTCACCAAGGCATCTTTCACAGTCTGATATGGCCTGTTGACCATATCATCGATATGAGGCGCCAACTTTGTGGCCTCCTTTTTGAAACTGGCACCTGGGAACCACCAAGGAAGGTGGATGTCTACGTGATTGTTCACATCAGAGCGGTATTACCGATAACGCCGGTGACCCACAGAAAGGCAACATGTCGAACGTCCAGCCTGTGATTGACGCTGCTTCCACCGCGTGCAATGCCTTCTCAGCTAAAGAGACGTATGGATCGTCGTGCGGTGCGATGTCGATACCGTATGCGATGCCCATGATCACCTGCCCGGACATACTGCAACATGACGTGGGTCGGTGATCAACCATCGAAAACAAGAGGAATAGCTGACAACCGCAGATGGTGCCCATAGCGTTCAGGTGTACGAAGTAGATTCTCGAGAAGTTGGCGAGCAGCCCTCAGCTCTCGAGGCTGATATTGTCGAGAGGCACTGGGATGGAAGTGTTCATGAAATACTTTACGCCAGCTTCGCCACCTTGGACCGTACGGAAGAAATGCGATATTCCAGCTCATTCGTATTCTGCATGAATGCCAAACTACAGTTTAGTCTCTCCGGACAGACAGAGAGCCTCGAATACTCACAATTGGGTCAGGGAAGGCAGTGGAGGCCTTGTAAGACGTAACCTGAGATGAGCATCGACCCATGAGATTGGTGGAAGATACGCAGTACCTATCAGAATATATCGAAGATCGCTTCTCAAAGAGCTCATGGACCGCCTTGGCGGAGTTTAAGACGACGACATGTGCCCCAAGGGAGTTCGCGTGGACTATATCAGAATCTATCGCCCCTAAGATGCAATGCACGCTACCGATTAAGCGGGGGAAGTACATACCATACTTTTTACCCCACTGCCAATACGTCAAATACGGATTCTTGCTGGGCATATCCAACGCATTCCCGATAATAGGCAGACCCTTTGGACCAGGAGGGTAAGGAAGAGCATGTCGCCTCCTACGAAAGATGCGAAGGAGCACAATAACGCAGAACGACATGACGAGCACCCATGCGCGAGCACGACTCGAGAAGGTTTCCACAGGTATGATTTCCATACTCGCTGGTGTCGGTTGAGATAAAGTATGGCTGGCGTGCCCTGATGTGCCTCTCCCTTTCCTCCAGACAGGCTTTATAGGTCCCTTGCCCGTCCGAAGACCGTGTGAAAGGTTGTAAGGAGCACTGTTCGAGACCGTATGTCTAAAATGAAACCCTCCCGGCGCCCGGAGACCTGATCAACGAAGTGACGAGGTCACGGCGAGTTTGCCCCAGAGAATGACACCAAGCGGTCGGGACGGCCCAAAAGTACGACGACGCGAGGCGAGGGAGAAATGGTTATCAGGGAAGCGGTAGATGGGCGCCTGATTAGCCGTGTTTCAAGGAAAATGAAATGGCTGGGGCAAAAGGAGTAGATTCGTGGCGATGTCAGGGAGGTATCAAATATACAATCGAGCTCCGAGGACATGCTCCGCGTCGACGCTTTCGTCCGACTTGGATGACATGTGAGAATGAGGGCTGGAAGACCCCAGCCAGATTCCTGGGATATTTCCCTTCAACTGTCGGCTGCTTCAAATTGCGTCAAATACCAAGATCCCTTCGGAAATTTTGCTACGAGTATGGACACAGAAAGGAAAGGTGTTTGGACGCTTTTTTAAAAAAGAATAAAAAAGAAAGATAGCACCCGTTGTTGTGATGCGGAGAGAGCATTTCGGGCAAATAAGAGAGTGAGGGATACAAGGGTCAGATCATAGGCGAGGTTTGAGGCAAAGGGGGAGACGCCGCGCGTCAAGTCGCGCGTGTCAGTTCATCATTTGCCACAAAGTCAGCCACCAATGAGCATGACCCGTGAATGTCGTCGCAGCAGGGACTTAGTACTGTACTGTAGGGGACACGGCAAAAAACTTCCGCGGAACGTCATCCATCGGGTCTGGCTCACAGCTATTACTGTACTGGGTACGCGATGGCTATCCAATACGGGACTTTATGGCTCCGTGGTTCAGGGCGGCGGCGGATATTACGTCGCGTCGGGAAGGGCACCGCGAAGCTTGATAATGGCATAAATCCCCCATCGGCGCAATCTGATCAGGTTGTCGACGTCGTGGCCCGGCAAGGAGCGACGATGTGATGCCCTCGTCACGGTCTGTCAATGGCCTGGTTGACACTGGCACTGGCAGGAGCGCCGTGAGATGCTCTACCGAGCGTGGCTAACTGCACAAGCTGAATTGCAACAACGCGTTCTTTCTTATGTGTTCGTCGACGAATTTGACACCTGTCCCCGCTGGCGATTACTGTAGACGTAAAAAAGAGGCCGAAAATGGACGTCGTATTACTTTCCGTCGATGTGCCCAAGACATTGTATGGCGCTGGGGCCACAGAGGGGTATTACAACCCTGAATGAGATTGGGAATCCTGATACAGGTCACGACGGACGGCGAGGTAAAGCCCACCATGACAGGTGATCAGCTCTGTCGACGTATCTACAGGGTATGCGCAGTTCTAAGCTAAATGGTCCAGCGATGAGACTCTGCCTGACCTCCAATTCATCCACGTAGAAAGCGGCCGTGGATATCGGCCGTCCGACTTTCGTCCGCCCCAACTGTCTGCCTGTCACCTACCCAGCCACCCAAACACTTTCAACCACGACCACGACTGCGATCACCATCTTGGGCCTAATCTTGCGGCGATCCAACCTTATTTAATTTTACCTCCGTTCCACCAGATGCATGCGTGATGATGCATGATGTTTCGAGAGAAAAATGCCATATTGGCGCTCGCAGAGCTTACTGTCATCTTATAAGCTGGCGGTGCCTACCACAGTAACGCACTGTACGTAGGAACAAGCACATCACTCAAAGAATCCCGCGGGATCGATCGCTACTGTGAAGCATCGGGTATCAGCACGCTAAAAAAAAAAAAAAAAGAAAATGGTTGAACCTCGCGTTGTTTGAGCCACCGGCGTCGACGCCGCGGCGCCCTGATCCGAGTCAATGCTTGAAACTTTCCCTCACACACACATGTCTGCGGCACCAGGAAATGCTATAGTACACAATAATAACACTCAGACGCGGTCGTCCGCAACAACGCCTATTCGTCATATACTTGACTCAGCCATGGCCCCGCGTCTTACTTGGACAATATCTGTTGCATGGTGATGGCCGCCGATGGTGGCACGTGCCCGAGTACCCCTTACCTCCTTCCCTGGCGTAGTGCTCGCCTGCTGCCTCGTTGAAAGAGGACTTCGCGACCGGACTAGTCCACGAAATTGGTATCGCACCGTTGCTCTCGACTTTTGCGAAACCTGATCTGCATTTTACAAGAACCGAGCTTCCACCGTGTCGGGAGTCGGGATACTCTAGACGAACCTTACCTGAGGTCCCAACCATACAATCCATCCCTATTCGTTGCGTTCCGAAGTTGGCCCTGCACGATGCCCCCGTCACTGCCCGACTGACTCTGTTTCGGATTCCACACACCCCTGGTCTTCCCCTGGCAAACGAGTACCTGGCACACGAATAGGTTGTCCGATATCGCGTGAACGGGCGCCATGGTCTTCTTTGGGACACTGTATAGTGCTATAACTTGAGACTATTTGGGCCTTTTGGGTCTCCCGGGCCGCCCCAACAGCCAACATTAGATCCAAGTTTGTGCCTGCTGTTGTTCTCTTGCAATAATCGTCTAACAACCAACCTCCACCAACGGGTATCAGATCTCGGGGGCTGTTTCTTGAAGGGCCAGCCTTGACCGCTGTGGCCCCGTTCGGTGTATCGTACCTGGAATTGGTTCCTTTCTCAAAGGGTTGACCTGCGACATAACTTGGTTCTATTGGTGTTCCTCGGAACCTTAAGCTCACCCTGTTCGAAGCGCATCGTTCGGTCAGCCTCGTTGGCTTTATCCCTCACCCTGGACGTACGATGTGAGATTCTTGTGTCGTATCTGTCCGGCTTCTCGAAGAAATCGCAACTTCCATAGCCGGAAGGGCCCGGGAGCCTACTCGTTTACGAAGCGCCAAGAGGATGTCGATATTGTACAGCATCTTCTCTCAGACATTTTCACCACCGAACCCAATCATGGCGCGTGAACGATGCCCCGAGCTCCATCCGTTGAAGGCCCCGTACACGGGGGACAGGACCCCACTCGTATCACCGAATGATCGGAATGGGGATTCATGATACACCAATAAGGTAACGGCAGGCGCTACTTCTTACCCCCTTATCAGCACGCGATTCGATGGCGGCCAGCATTCGACATCGGCCACTTGGTTTACTACTGCTAGCCACACGTTCTTCTCAATACCGGCGCACAACAATCATCGACAAAAACACGTCGAAAAATGGAACTTTCACCAGTAGCCGCATCGTCTCAGCACCCTCTGGCACTATCCCCAAAGACCTCTAGCCTTTTGCAATTGCCGACTGAGGTGATCGTCAAAATTCTAGTCCTGCTCGACATCAAAGAACTCATAGCATTTCACCGCGTAAGGCATTCCCTCCACGTACCGAGATGATAATCATCTAGAGCGCTGTTTTCGCTTACTGGGCTACTCGGAACGTTCACAGGTATCCCGTCGTCTTCACGCGATCATCTCCAATTCTCTAGTACTTCAGTATCACATCCGCCTCGCGGCATCCGGCATGTGCGACGGACCGGGACGGAGACACGCGAACGGCGACCTCGTCAGCACAGCAGATCGAATAGCAGCGCTAGACGCCTACAACACCGCCCGACGCGACCTCACGTCGTCGGTGTACGACACGATCGACATCCCTGCTGCGTCCGCGACGATGCCCCAGTTCTCAGACGGACTCGTCGTATCTTCTTCTCGCGACAAGCGCTCTCTCACCGTGCACCGCCTCCCTTCCAAGCTGCGCGGTCTCGAGGCCCGCAGCTGGACGCTCGCATTTGACTTTCCCATTGCCCATTTCGCGCTCGACGCCTCTCAGGATCTTCTCATACTCATTCCTGTTCGTGCCACGACGAGCCCATCGCAATGGTATGCACGCACAGACACCCCTGTGCCATTTGTATTTGCTTCCCGCGCTAACGCGTATTTCCTAAAAGGTGCGAACCGCGCATTCTCCTCCGCACGCTCTCGAATGGCCAGCCCCACCCGCTCGCCCATCAGACCCAAGCGTGCATCGAGCTGCGTAACGAGCGACAGCAATCGACCTTGGATACCGACACGACGGACATACGTGGCGACTACCTCGGCACCGTAGTCGTCCAATGTCCCGTCAACAGCGACGACAGCACGTCGTCACCACCTGCAGACCAACTCGTGATCTGGAACTGGAAGACCGGCACACAAGAGTGGCGCATGTCGATGGAGATGGGCATCTCCCAATGGTGCTTCCTCGACGACTCGCACGTTGTCTTCCCCAAGACCGGCTCGTCCGCCGATCTCCTTCGCGTGCGCTACAGGCGCCTGCACGTGCGCCGCTTCAAAGGGAACACAACCGCATCCGCGAGCGCGCACGCCGAGGAGCGTGTCTTTGCGCTCCCCGATCCGCGTTGCACCCGTAAGTCCTCCATGGGCGCGCGACTCCTCTCCCGCCCGCGCACCACAACCTCAGCGCCGCCGCCGCCCAAGACGCTGTTCTATCCAAGCGGCGAAGACCATCTGCTGACCGTAGAGCTCTGGTCCTACAGCACGGCTGGCTGGGAGGTCTCCGACCTGCACATCCCCACTCACGTTCTCCTCCCGCCGCCCCAATCTCTCCGAGCGGAACGCCCCTCCACCACCAACTCTGAAATTAGTGACAATGGTCAGACCGTCATTCCCTGGGAAGTGTGGAGCACCGGCCTCGCCACCGCACCACACCCAGCACCCCTCGACCGCCCGCGCGACCTAGCGCCGCTCGGCCCACTCTCGCATGGTACGCGCCGCCTCGCCTGGGACTGCGGAATCCACCACTATTCCCAGTCTTCCCGCCATCACCACCACCACTACCATTACCCTCAACACTACTATGACGACGACGCGGGCGCCGTCTTGGACCGCGGCGATCATCATCACGTGAGCCGCGTGTTTCAAACGGCGGCGATGGCGGCGCGGCACAAGACGATTCTGGTGTACGATCTCCATCCAGGGCGTGTGCGCGCGGCGGCGCTTGCGTATGGCCAGGCGCTCCGTGGGTGCGGCGTTTGCGGTTGCTGCCCAGAGGGACAACAACAACAGCAACCGTACATCATTTCTGAGGCCATACTCCCACCGGAGCTGCAAGAGGCCGACCCTGTAGGACTGAAATTTGTCATGTGCGAGGATGCGCTAGTCGTTTTCGAGGTGAGTCCGACGGAGCGCCCCACGCATATTTGTGTATAGACCTCGCTGACTGTATGTCTCAGCTCCTGGAACAAGAAATTAATCGACTACATGTGCTCTCATTCTGACGCTTGCCGTCCGCTTGCTTTGAAGGATGGAAAGTCCGATGATTAAGAGGGTGACTATATTACAAATACAAGATAGGACAAGGACAACATTCAATGTACAATGCCAGCCCGTCGGCCCTTAACCTCACTGGCGCCGTTGGGCTCCTTGATGAACAATACGAAGGTCCCCGCCAGTGCGAATACCACAACACTCGCGTACACCGGGAACGACGGGTCGATCATGAGCAAGGCGCCTCCCATGAGGGGCGCAATCATCCCCCCTCTGTCAGTTGGCAAGGTCAAAATTCGACACACGGCACCGAGATAGCAGGGACATACATCCGTGAAAGCGCCGTAGCTGCGCCGCAGGCCGTTCCACGGACTGATGATACATATGAACAACTTGGTTCTATAACCGATGAGATCGGTGATTTACGCTTACCTTTCGTGGCAAATATCTCAGGTGTCCAGCTTGGTAGAGTACGAAGAAAATAAATATCCGAAGTCATCAGCGCATGGCAAAAACATGACGTACCCATATAAAATAGCCCACATAACCTGTGATGGGGTGCTTAATTGAGACCGCTGGGGATAAAATGAGATGAAACACCACGAACCGACGAGCTCAAGCTAATCCCAATGGTGCTGGCAGTGACAGCGAACGGATTTTCCACGAGCACAAAGACGATGCAAAGCAGTGCTGTTAAGAACGTACTCCATGCGAGAGATAACCTCCTTCCGAGTCCCGGCCACTCTATCAACCACGCGCCCAACTTGTAGCAGGCTCATGAACAACCGCATTCACAAAGGGATAGCCGCAAAGGATGAAGACGCACCAAAGCACCGGGACATCCTCCGATCGTGAAAATAACGACATCCCAGAGGGTCCTCTCGAGTGAGGCCGTCTCCACTTGGGTCGCGACTCGACGCGTTTCGAGCAGTTTGGGCAAATACACGTTGAACATCGTATACGCGAGCGAAATCCCCCACCACGCACCCCACACAAGAAGGGTCGTGCGCCGCCACTCGGGTTCGAGGACCATCGTGAAGCGTCCGAACCAGGCACGCAAGGGGCGCCTGATTTTTGGTGGGAGCGACCAATACGCACGGTCGGCGGCCTCGTAAATCGAGGAGCGTACCGAGGAAATAGTGTCTCTGCGCGGATGCCGGGCGCGGGGCGGGCGGGGGCGCGCAGGCGGCACATCGATATCATCTGCCGAGGCGTCCTCCTCTTTGGGTGTTGGCGGGATGGTCTGGAAAGAGTCTCGCCCTGCGACAGGGGTAGAGTGGTACGGGTACGAGCGACGCTCAGCCGCAGAAACGACAGCATATGCAGCAAGGGGCGCCTCGGATCCACCAGTAGCAGAGTAGTCTTTGATAAGAAACGCGCCTTCGGTGCCATCCGGCGGCGTTGAGCTGAGAGGAGTTCCCGCGTTCGTCAAGGGTGGGGGTGATGGGGGCTTCATGTCAGTTGGGGAGCTTGAAATTTCGGCATCTGCGTCGAACAACTGTGATGATGGTTGGTCACTGTTCCCGGCGCGGATTGCCGAGTCCTGTGTATGGGCAGGTGGGACACGAATACGGTCTTCGACATCCTCAAGGTCTAACGCAAGCTCGGAGCCATTGAATCTCGAAATCATTTGGAGTGACTCGAGAGCATCTTGTGGGCGGCCAGCATGGACCAAGTAACGTGGGGACTCATAGAGTCGGAAGAAAACCATACGCGCGAGGAACATCGCGAAGGTCTTGGTAAATATCGATAAGCAAGGAGTCAGATCATGACGAGAGACAAGCACGTACGATAAGACCAAGAGCAAGGAGTTCATATTTCCAGCCAAGGTTTTTGTCTAAATCACAAGGCGCCGGTGAGGGGTCACAGGAATTCTTGGGTATAAGTACTATGGCTACAAGGGCAGAGAGTACCGCGCCAAAGGAGAAGAATAAAGAGAGAGCGGTCACAAGATACTCTTTTCCGCGAGGCATATGTTCTAAGAGAAGTGTGCCATCTGTGGGCAGTGAGCCCTTTTAGGCGTCAACTTGTGGGAAGAAAGATGACAGATTTAGGAAAGGACATACCCCAACGGCGCTTCCGAGGAAAAATAGGGAAATGCAGAGCAGTGGAAATGTCCCAGCAAATGAGCTGGTCAGGCCAAAGACGGAAGTAAAGAACAAGGTTGCGTTAAACGCCGTGCTGCGACCCATGAGATCGGAGCCTGGTGGGGATTAGGATCGATCGAACGTATACATTTAGGTGAGCGTACATGTTCCCCATCCCACAGCACCAAACATCATGCCAGCAAACATTGTCGAAGATAAAAGGCCAATCCGATTATCGGGTACTGAACAAAAAGGGGGGAAAGAAGGGAGGTGGGATAGGGAGGGGCAGGGTTACGAGGCGGTTAATGGAAGTCGAGGGCCGAGGCTTACGCGAAAAGTGACGTTGAACGCGGGGTAGTATTATGGCAATAGCTTGCATCCACATCTGACATTGCGCTACAGAGGAGACGGGTGAAGTTGTAGAATGGAGCTCACATTATCGGCCATCCAGCCTTTGAAGAGATAAGGTAAAAAGTTATAGCTCAGTGATCACTCTGATAAACGGGGGTGACCTTTTTTTTTACACACCGAAGCCACAAAGGAATAGGAGGGCCCATTGATAATAGCCTAAGAGGTGGAGGTGGCGGCCACGTCAACGGCCCACGTACATGAAAAGAGAGGTGAAAAGGGCGTACCCATCCCAATCTGGTCTATAGTTCTATCGAGAGGGGTACGAGAATCGTATTCGTTCCCCTCGGGATCGTCGAGATCACCAATGGCGTCGTGCGTGCTCAGCCTGGAGTAGGTCATGGCCGAGTGCTCCCAGAGTCCAGAAGCGCGGGGGGAAACCGCCGCCATTCAAGAGGGGAAGAGAATTTATATAAGACGAATGGAAAAAGAGGGATGGATTGGCTAAGCAGAAAAGGCTGGAATCGGTGGTCGCTGTCAAGGTTGGGCAGTTTAGACGCTGGGGTAAACGGACAGGTAACCGAACGTCATCGTCGTCGTTGACACTGGGCTGGACGGCCAATGGCGAATCTGTTCAACATCTGTCGCAATCTTTGGCTATCCCCCGATCCTTTCCTTCCGGCTTATATTCCTTCATTAACTTCTCCCCTCAATCCCGCAGGTTTCCCAATCCACTGCCAAATTTTCATTTCACGCGGCACACGGCCCGGCCTGGGTCTTGACCAGTCTTGACCCTGGGTGTCCGAGTAGTTTTCCCTTCGTGAACAGTATGTTATATACTGTAACTGAAGGCTATGCCAGCCGGGCTTCTTTACTGCTGCGGTCATGAAGTCTAAGCGGCTGTTGGGCACTTGTCAACCCCGTATCAAACTTTCGGCATGCCTTGGAGCAAATTGCGTGAGGTGACGCACGGCTGCGCTGTATAAAAATAGCTCGCTCGATAGCATTCTCGTCCATCCATACGTAGCCAATATCTTCCCTCCCAAATCCGTTAACCCGTTAGGCCTGAAAAGTCCCGTGTATAAAAAGGCCCCGATCCCTCAATTCACCCTCTTCCGCATACGCCCTTCGAACCCCTCCACCCTAATATCTTCTTTTCGTCCACCAACCCCTCTATCCGACTCGTTTGCAAATAATGGAGGCTCAACCCAAGCCCGCTCAGCCTAACGCTTCCCAACCCCAGAAAGCCATTCAGATGGGTGCGTGTTCGGCGTTTACGTCTTGGTGCCCTGCTGAGCATAGCGAATAAAATAAAAATACACATTTACAGATTCTTTGAACCCGGCAGCGACTTCAAGTAGTCAGCAACAGCACGTCGAGCACCAACACAAGGCACGCCGTCTCCGAGGAGGAGGGGCAGGCCGGGTACGTTCCGGTCTTCCCGGTCCCGTCCCACCCCGTTTCCCACCACCCTCCTTCGCATTCACTGCGCCACCCTTGAGCGCCCTCTAACCCTTTTCTCTACCCTTCATCGTCTCTCGGCCCGGACGCTGACCCGGTTTAATACATTCATCCGACAGGACTGCTTCATTGGCCTGATTGAATGTTTCATCTGTTTTGGTACGCCTCGTTCTTCCATTCCGTAAAACGGTGACAACAGTTCGTTGACACAAACCCTGCCCCTCCCGGGGTTCGTTTTCTACAGAATGCTGCAAGGTTCGTCTCTCACGGGCCAGCCCTCATCCTCGAGGCTGCACCTTTCCCCTTTTGATCTTACACTTTGATTTTCAATTCATTCTTCATGGCATCTCATCTCATTTCAATTTTCCTTTTTTAAAATTGTTTTTGTGTTCCCCGCGCCGCGAGCTCAACCGCTAATTTTTCAAACGCGCGTTTCTCCTATCCATACAGGAATGCTGCGAGTGCTGCGCTGACATCATCTGTGAGTCTCTCCACCTCCAACCATTTCATCTTTCATCTCCTTTCGCCCCCCCCCCCCCCCGCCAAGTCCAGTGTTAACACACCCTCATTCTTATTCCACGTGCAGGTTGCCCTTGCGAGATGTGCTGCTGAGTGGCGTACGGAAGTACCCGATGAAACGATCGACTTTTTGACTATGCAGTACCCCCCTCCTTATCTCATATTATGTACGTGTGCGCGAACGCGAAGGACCCTACAAATTGAATGAATTGTTTTTTTCCACGCGATGAGAATACTTTATCATCCAAATACGACGCACCTTCACGTGTACTGTATGTACCATGGCACTAAAATATGTACCACTGTACCACGTACCACGGTACAGTCGCGAGAAGGCGTCGCCACGTGACGTGACAGGTGGTGGGAAAAAGACGGGCTCTGACGTCACTGATAGTGATTTGCCTCAAAAAAGGTCCTGGCTTGGCTGGGGCCCAGCCACCAAGGCGGCGCTCAGGCCGGAGAGCTCAACTTGCTCACGGCCGGATCTCCAGTCACAGGTATTTGGGAGAGGGAGTGGGAGTCGAGAGGGAGTCCTGAACCTGAGGGAGTGGTCTAGATCAGAGCCGGCGGGTCTCTACTGGCGGCTTGGGCGTGATATCTCGCGCGTGGCCATGTGAAGAGAGAAAGCTGTCGAACCCGAACGGGTTCGAGTGGCGTGTGTGTGCGCACAATACCCACTTCTGCACGCCACCTCTGATCCTTTTGGTGAAATTTGTGGAGACGGAGCGAACAACAGCCGTTTCCTTTGAGGGCATGTAGTGTACTGCATTTCCAAAAAAACTGGTTGAGCCGTCCGTCGGCAGACCGACGACTCCCACAAGTGGCGCCCCTGACAATAAGCGTCCGGTATATCGAATCGGATCTCGGCGGCTCTCCTGCTCGTATGGAGGACTTATCCCACCCCAACGTGAAGCCCCACTACATCATATTGGTATTGGGTAAATATGCGCGCCCATTCTGCGTCGTGAATAATACCAGTCATGTGGGGGTAGCCACAATTCAACCTGGATAGTGCAGCATACTATCGCTACAATACGTTATGGGAGTCGAAATCACCAGAGGCTGAAGGGAGGGGGGAGGGGGTAAATTACAAAAAACGGTGCGGAAGCTGATCAAAAAGGCATGGGAGATAGCATAGTGTGACGGTATTACTTCAAGTTTCGTGAATTACAGGAAGTGATACCTATCGTTGATCCAGGAGAGAGTAGATGGGCCAAGGTAAATCATAAAAGAAAGTGAGTAGTAGTAGGTTTTAAGCAACGACCGATAGCGTGTATTATCGTCAAACAAGAGTGCGCGGGCACACGTTAGCCCTCGATGTGAGGTTTTTCCGTGCGATCCGCTGTCGTGATGTCATCGATGCCTGCAGGGTTACTGTGGGATTTGTGTGAAAGGGAGATTATACTACATTTTGCGTTGACTTCGAACCGCGACGTCGCTGTGTAGAGCGGGAAGACGCTACTGGATCATCAACCGGTAACGGCGGGGGCTTGTCCCACTCTTCCAGTAATTGCCGACCAATGCTTGGTTCAAGTTCCGTTCCGTCGCGCGAAACCTTGACCTCGCGACTATGGTTCCATGGGTTCCGCAAATGCCGCGTATGAATGAATGGCAGATGCGTTGTACGGATCCAGTCAACACAGAACGGTCTGCCCCATACCTCTAAAGGATCTTTCGGTGTATCGCTGAGTTTCGCTGGCTCCTCCGTGACGGTTTCCAGGACTGCATCACGAGCATGCTCCAAAACCTCGTGCTCACAGGGGGATATAGAGTCACTGGGGTGAGCGCCCTCGTCGATGTCCTGATCAGGGGGGTCTCTCATAGCGCGGTAAGGTGCGTCAGCGTCAAGCTCAAGGGAAAATGACTTAAAGGGAATGTTTGCATGTGGCGGACCCGTAGTAGTAAATTTCGCGGAGTGAGGGATGTCGGGATGATATCCATCAAGGTTGGCTGGTGCGGAAGAGACCAGAACTCTTCCAAATGATGGTCCTTCTGGTGGACGCGAGGTGGATTCGGGTGACTGTTCAACAGCCAGTCCTTCCTCAAGTGGCAAGGAGTGACACAGAGCCTGATGCCCCTCGACAGTACTTTCGGGAAGCGATGGCGGGACGTTGCCCTTCACTTCGCCTAACATGGATACCCGGGAGAGCTGTGCAGAAGCGGGAGATGTTGGGCGGGATGCCCAGGGTACTCGATCCTCGCTCTGCTGAACGGGGCCTGCCATCCTGTGACAAGTAAGACTAAAGGAAACCAAGACGAAAAGAAGGACCGACCGTGCATATCCGTAGAACTCGCCGCTCTTGTTGACGCTAAAGAGAAGATATACATCCTTGCTGGTGCGATACGCTCGGTCTAGAATTTCTTCGTTGTGTGGCTGTGTAGCCCAGACCTTCCGCTGGACGCTCAGGTCTAGATCATACTAATTGAACGGTCAACTTCGAATGGATTGAATAGATACAGGCGACGAATATTACCTGCGTCAGGGATTTCAGAATAAAGTATCGTTGAGGAAAATAGCGCGCCAAAACGCCCGAATCCGTGCTCGCGAGAGAACCAGAATGGCTCGAGCAAGAACTAGGAGACCTCCCTTCGCCGTCATTATCTGATATTGACAAAGGTGACGACGATCTCCCTGTGCCTTCGAGCAATCCTGAGGATTCGACTCCTCCACTCTGAGCCTTTGCCCTTTGTTCTTCAACCCACTTTACATGCATCCTGTTCCCACGCTGGGCGCCAACGCCGGCTTTTAAATCATCCGTTCTCTTTCGAACACGGCACACAAGACGTGGACACCGTGGATCATCTGAACGAAGAGGCTCTCCATGGAAACGCAGCGTCGCAGCTTCCAACTGAGCTTCGGACTCGAAATTGACGAATGCGCAATTCGAGCGTGCGATCAAGAAAACAGACGACACACCACCGTAAACCCTCTGCGACTTCATCGGCGACCCCGACGGACTCGGAGGCAAAGGTGGCGGAGGAAGGTTGAAGAAATTGTGTAGCTCATCACTAGTCGCGTCAGAGGGCACATTCCCGGCCCACATCACCCACTCTGACCTATCTGCAGGCGACTTGGGATGGTAAGAGCGACGTTTCTGGTGCCAATTGCTCCCGCTATCCCTTGACGGTGGATTTTCAGTCTTGGTCTGGGAGTCCGAGGTTGATGATGGGGTAAGACGCGCTGTTTCCGGTAATGATTCTGGTTTGATGGCACTCGGACTCCCGAGACGACTCCGAGACGAATATTTCCCAGTTGGTGAGGGATTATGAGGCAGCGATACGGGCCCCATTTGACCGGGCTTTTCGTTCTCGCGTTGAAGCACGGGGGATGGATAGTCCGAATCGATATGTGACCGAAACCCCGGCCGCGGCTCCCCGAACGAGTTCCCTCCTGCAGTGGTGCCTGGCGGAGGATACCACCATACCCCCTGATTTTCCTGTAGAGGGCTGCTATATGGCTGGGCATAGTGCGGCGGAGGATAGTGTGACCCATAGATGGAGGGTGCATGTACAAATGACGTTGGATGGGTGTAAATAAATGGCGGCGGCGTCGTATATCCCACCGGTGAATAGGTACCTGGAGAGGGATACAATGGGGAGCGCTGCTCTTCACCCGAGGGTGAAGTCGATGTTTGCCGATGGGCCATTGGCGAATGAGAAGAGGGGGGAGGGCTGTGGGAATAAGTAGACAATGCCGTGACACTGGTACCAGCCGCATATGTCTGATGGGAGGACGGTGTAGGATCGATAGAACGCCGCTGGTATGGGTGCTGAAGTACGGATGTCATTGAGGGGGGGATATACGGCAAGTGCGCCATACTTACTTCTCGTCCAGACGTCCCAGGATGGTGAGGAAAGGAGAATGGGTTCGGTGAGGGAACCATATGCGATGGAGGATGTGTGTGAGGCAGCAGATATTGGGGGCTGGCATAGGTAGTGTGATGGCCGAATGGAGGGGGGGACGGGTAAGGGGGAGAAGAAATAGACGGAGCATCGGAGGGCCTAGAATGCGGTCCCAGGACATCCTGATGTGGAGCGGGATAGATATTTTGGGGTGCCCCAGAGGGGCGAGTAGAAGGCCGACTTTGCGTGAGTTGGTTAGCCTGGGTCCGGGACTGTTGATGTGAGGCAATCGGAGGTACGCCAGCTCCTGGTGGTAGCGAATGGTCCATGTCGGAATTCACGGAGTGGGCTGAAGGATCACCATACATATAGTTCGTGGGTGGGGTCCGGATGCCTGCAGAACGTTCTGGAAACTGGGGACCAAAGCCAGTCGTGATAACGGTTATGGGATGGTATCTAGCATGTAACGGGGCTTCGCGTGTGTCAGAAGAGTGAAAAAGCGCCAGGACATGAGAAAACGATATGCAGAACTTAAATCGACTGGTACATTATGCCTGCACCGAAAAAGACCGTCTTGTGCTGCCCAATCAGAGATAGAACATAACAGAAAAAAAGACGAAAAATCGAAAGGAAGATGTAATGAACACGTCGGCTTCCCGAGCCGGACACGACGTGCATTCGTCTAGCATGCACCTGAGCCTGGGCATAACACAGAAAGGGTCGGGTCTCGGGTTGACCGGGCACGACTGCCTTGTACGAGCGACCTTGCACAAGACGGACGGGACTGGTGCAAGGCAACATATTTGAACTCAACCGGCTATTGCCGAACAGGACACTCACCTGAGCCCTCACCAGCGGCAGTCCTCGTCTTGTGGAAACGACGTTCCCCGTGTGGTGCGATCTTATTTGCGCCAGTAGTCTCCGTCATTGAGCCTATGACATTCCTTTTTTCTGATTCTATCAATTTGAGGGACTTAAGCTACGTTAGCTGAGCTGCCCATATGGTGAACCTAACCGAAAGGCGCACCGTTGGTCAAATCGAGCTCCAATAGAGCTGTTTCAAGTATGGCTAGCGAACGGGACGATTGTCTGGAGGGGATATCAGGCGAGGCGTGAGGTATGTTGGCGGTATGAATTCGAGTGTAGCTCCAATTAAGAGGGAATGAGTGACGCAGCCAAAGAGGTAAGGCAGTACGGCCGGTTCTTCGATAGATGGTTGCGCCGGCTCCACAGTTGATGAGGCCATAGGGTTGGAGATTTTCAGAACTTTTGAGGAGGTCTGCATAAGCCAGGAGTGTTTTTACCTTCTGGGACAAAGCGCAGTCACCGACGTCGCCATGACGTTATCTCTGCCCTTTTCGATCTCCGCCACCGCCACACGGTCTCGGTGGCACTGCTACACTACTGTCCACTTTCACCCAACCGATCATCCCATTGAGTACGACAAGCCTACGGCATACTATATTAGATCTTGCACACGTTTGGTGCTAAAAATCGGCCACGGAATATCTCAGAGCTTTTGTGTTGCCCTGAAGAGCAGCAGGAAAAGGGTGGTCATAGTGGAGGTTTGTTGATTCCCAGTAATATGCAATTGAGGAGTTTTCTGCACAGATTGTCAAAAGTACCCCATGGTTGTCTAGTTTACCAAACGCGGACTTGAGTCAACGTAGAGGCGTCAAGCTAGCAGTTCACAAGCAAAATCGGACCACGCATGCCGGAGATCAGAGATTAGCTCCATCGATCGAGGGTGTTTGAAAACCCCACATACCCCACATTCTCAGGTCGACGGCCCCGAGAGCCAGTCCTCCCTCATTTGGCAAGTCCATGGATAACCGAACCCCCATAGAGAATACGACTCCACTTAGGTCATTGCACGTCTGGAAAATTGTGGTATCCTTCATCGACTTCCGGAAAGGGCTTCGCACGTCTCACCCATCGACACAAAAAAAAGAATAGTTGTGGACAGACAAAGGCTCACGGTAGGGTGCGAGACTGTTATTCTGCACACAGCATCGTTCGAAGTTTCTTGTCCTGACGAAAGCTGAGTGGCAAATGACTTTCTTCGAGCGAGGCAAGTTACATGATTGAATACACATCAAATACGCCGTCAAAGTTATCGTACAACGGGACAGGGTTCAGAAGTTACAATTTTTGAGACACCCCCTAATACATGCCCTCCTGGAAGTAATAACACGTCAGTCTGTGGCGCTCGCACAGTGTAGGGTTGTTCTGATCGAATTACCTTGCGTTCCTCCCCTCGGGCTTGCTTGCCCGGGTCCCCCGTAATTTTGCCCGCCATCTTCTCTGCTGTGCCTTATGCCCCACAGCCATTACGTCAGCACGCTCCAACACGACCTACTGCGCTGCACCAACATGACGTACCCATTACTTTGCTTTTAGCTGACGGCTTTCCCCCGCCGCCGGTGCCCGCCGGATCGTCGTCGCGTTCGGCGTATCCGGTACGGCCTATGGTGGGGTCCGCGGTGCCGCTGGTCTGGTCGGATGCAAACCTCTCTCGGCCGCCGTATTGGCCTGAGGTGTCGTAGCGGTCCGAGTCGGACACACCAGTAGCACCCAAGTTCTCCGGGCGCTGCTGGCCACTGTCGTCTAACAGAAATAAAAGTGTAAATGTCGGAAACCAGTACAAGCGGTGCCCGTGCGTATCGACGACAAGGAAAGTTGGCAGAGAAAGCGCACGGACTTACCCTGCCGATTTTCCCACTTTCCTTGGTCCCTGCCAGTGCTGACGGCAGGCTCATCACCGGTCGGTTGCACGCCGCTCACCGGGTCACGTTCGACTCTGCTGCCAGGATCCATGTTTCAAGTTCGAATTGTTGTGCTGTGCGAGATAGACGATTGATTGAAGGTGTGTTACGTTCGAGTGCTCGAGTATTTGCCCAACTCTCAGGGGCTTGGGAGTTTATATACTTCTCGTCGTTCGGAAGCATGAGGTCATGACTTGGGGCCCGGTCCTACTAGTGACGATTGACTGACGTAGATTGGTGCGGCATGTACGATATAGGTAGGAACCTGAGCTTGTTTTATTCCGCCGGGAAAGACAGGCCCGGGACTCTACTAAACTGCTTACAGAACTGCCACAATTATAGAAGAACTCGAGAAACGACCTAGAGGTAAAAGCTTATTCTCTCCCGCAGCCGACCGAGTCGCGATCCACGATCAATGATCTAGGCCCCTTGCTGGATGCGACTCTCTGCGCCGCCCGGATGCGAATAACCTATTGCCAAGATATCTAACTTTGGACAAACTGATTAGAAACCGCGATTGCTGGTATGTAAACCGGATCCTTAAATTGGGAAGCCGATTTTCCCAATAGTCGCGTAGGTCTCCTCCCCATGCACATGCACATCGCTATAACGTGCCGAGAGACAGTCTGCAGGAAATACCGAAGACCCAGCACTCATATACCTTGGTCCCGTGCACCGTAACCACCGGCATTTGGGCTGTAGGTAAGTCCAGAGGTTGAGGAGCCACTATTGAGCGTCCTCCTCATACCAGTCGAGACTGTCATACACTATCGATAACTAACTTGGCAAGGAGGTGCATTTCTATCACATGAAGGACAAATGGCGAAAAGTGCCACCATGATGAAGTTTGCCCAGAGACCCAATCTGACCTGGAAGATGTGAGTTAGCCAGGCAGTTGACTACATTTTAGTCATGCTGAATCGGCGCTGGTTTTTTTTTTTTTTTGGATCGATTACTGCGCGCCTGGGATCCAGAGTCCCATGTAGCACTTCTGGTACGGGGTACAAGCTAGACTAGATGTGTAATACCTGGACAGCCGTAGGCCTTCGCGAATGGAATTCTACCCCCTGCATATTTCTCTGAAACGGTGCTACACCTACAAATAGAAGGGAGACGTATGCGACGTTGGCGCATCAAGCCTGAGTGTCGTTATGTGGTGGCACCTGTATGACGTCATTTCTGGGCCTTCTTGCCTCCGGTGTTGCGGGCGGGAGTGGCCCAGGATGGGGTGGAGGGTAACAGGAAGGTGCTTGTGCTTGGAATTGGAGTATTTGGTGCGACCAGGGAAAATATCTTGCTTGCGCTGGCGTTGTTATCCGTAGTGTATTCGAGGCGAATACGAGACCAGTCATCGTGAGGCGATGAGATAACTGCACGTGATGACCATGTTAGACTGAACTGCTGGTGCCTGTTCTCACGCATGTCAACGATGGGGTATTACTACACCGCTAGGGGGTATTACGAGCTTGAACATGAGTGGACCGATGTGTTTGTGATTCCATGCTAAGTGGAACATAGTCCAACAGAGACAGGCCACCTGAGACGCGCTTTCCATTTCATACCGGCCACCGGAGATTGCCAGTGCGTGTCACTGATCGAGGGTCCCCCGCGAGAAAACGCAACGTTGCCAGTGTAGAGCTGTGCTCTAACAAGTCGATTTCTTCGTCAGGGGTGGAGCCAGAGCGTGTGCCCTCCTGTCGAGCGAAGGGAATAGTTCTTTCAGTCTTCACTGTAGCTTCCATTGTAGAAATTGCCAATAAACGAGAAGTGGGAGCCTCTCAACAAAGGATCTGAGTCATTACCCATTGCTTCCGTTTGTGTATCCGTGCGAGCGCCTATGAGACACGTTCCAGAATAATAACCATGCGGACATACGGCGCTATAATAGCCCTAGACTCTTTTGAAATGAATCTGCTGAAGTTGGAGGCACAATCCAGCACGAGATTAGTATAACCAATAAGCTTGACTTCGTATCAAGCCCCAACTATCATGGTGTAACTTGCACACTGAACATACGAGAAAGCCTGGTCATCGATTAGCGTAGAGCCATTGCTGACGTTTCTGGGCACTACACAAAATTAAGTGTTGCGCTCGGGTCAAAGTTCAAACCCAATTATAGACGCCTCGGTGAGGTCTTCAAACACAGCGACCGATGCTCTTCTCACTGAGCGAAATTTCACAGCATCTGTGCACGCGAATATTCCAGGACGAACTACCTTTCATTTAGGGCCACTGTGAATATTCGAGGGAATACATTAACGAAGGATACCCAACTGGAAAAAAGGTTCAATAACTGTCTAAGGCCATAAGCAATGTTAACGAGATACTGTAACAAACATGCCTCGCATCTCGTCAGTTCATTTCGGCCGTATATTAGGTACTGCCACGCCCTCGGGACAAGAAAATGGAGACAGAAGTTTGATATACTCCCTCTAGCCGCTCCCCTCATGAAGTGGAACGCCCCATGTGGCATCAAGAGGTGGAGAATTCCCTCTGTCTTGCTCGGGGCGGAGAGTGAGCAGGCCTAGACGCGATAGACTCATCCTCAAAGGCCAAGGCCTTCCCTCATGCCGTCCAACTTCAACTTCTGTGGTGTTCGGACAACCAACTAGCACGTCCACGGTAATGTGTAAACCGGGACTTGGCAAGGGAATATGATCATGTCATTTAAACAATGGGGCGAGCGCGACTTCACTAGGGATGTGCAGGAGAGGTTCGCAACAACCCAGCGACGATGCACTTGTCCAATGTTTAAAGGACATGTTCAGGTATCCTGGACAAGTTCCAATGTACATCGTTGTAGATGCGCTCGATGAATGTCCGAACACCACCGTCATTGTCAACCCGCTGTGACTAGATCACTATGACGTCCAGAATCGTCGCCAAGTGATTTTCTGGTAAGAGAGGGGGGTGAGCCAAAGATGTCGCTGGGTAACACCCTGCAAGTAGAGATAACAGTAACAGTAAGCCACCAGGGTGGACTTCGCCCTCATGCGCGCGCTGCACACCCATCATGACGGAGCAAAGATATGGACTCCGGAGCAGCTGAGAAACCACGTACCCATGAACTCTTTCCCCCCGAGCCTGAAAGAAGGGTATAATGTTCAGTAGTGCATGACTAACGAAAGGATTAGAGTCCCCTCACAACTGGTTCGCTGTAAATATACCCAGTTTGGAGGGCCAACCATAATAGTACCATGAGAATAGCACCTACGTTGGTAAGTTATAGTGTTTGCGCAGAGTGGGGAATCAATTAATCAAGCTCGGTACGTACATAACAAGGTTGAGAGGACCACGTACGATGTTTGGTAGCTTTCATATGAAACCTGACACGGCGTATATCCACCCAAGTCATTTTCGCGCCCTAGTTGATTTGGGTCCCTTGTCTAGGTAGTCCTCCATGGCCTACCTGGAAGCGGAAGGAGGGGAGGTAATTGAGCTTTATAATCCACGGGAGGAGTATTGGCTCACGACGACGTCCCCAACTACATATGTTGAGTGCTGCACAAGTGCACGCCGAGGAACCAGGGAAGATAGTAACACGGACGAGAACAGTAAACGTTATCAAAAGCTACGAGAGCACCAGCGAAATGGAAGATATAGCGGCTTACCAACCGGACTTCATCGTTGTCAACCCAGGAGATAGATACCTGTGTAGGAGATAACTTACCTGGGTGGGAGTCTGGTCGGAGGAACAATCGGAGATGCAAACACAACCTCGAGGTCGGTGACACTTTGAGGAGATGCCGGGGCAGTGCCCGCGCACCCTCGAAGCTATATTATAGGTATTCGAATCCGTAAAACAACATAACCAGCCATTGTATAAATGGAACACATGGGACGCGTAGTGTACCGTGCTCGCAATTGGTCCTTGCTACGCGCGTCTTTCTTATTCCTTTTCTGCACCATAGCTCTGACAATTGGACAATCTCTTTATATCCGCTCGATATGGCCATCTGGAACAGGGTCAGGTCAAGCGCTTCACAGATGTATACATCTGATCCGTGCCCAAGTAACATTCATACAGCCTCGAAATGTCCATTTTGTGGCGCTCAATGTAGAGGGTGTTTTGGTTCATGTGTCACCCCGTCATGCGCGTTGTCATCTGCCCCGTATTGCAGGAGGAGCTCAGCGATCTTCACATGTTCTCGTGCCGATTCCGAGTCAACGGCGTCCGGTCTGAGCTACCTTTGACGTTCGGGTCCGCTTCGGTTTGTGCTGCTGCATCACTTCAAGTTGTCCTTGATCCGTCGTGGGATATGAGCCCGACTACTGTACGCCCCATTTCCTCAAGCCGTATCAGGTCGAAATCTCGGCGACCGTATGCCATCGTCAACGGAATTTCTGAAGTTATGTTGGCCCCATAATCGAATATGAGACGTACAACATCTAGGTGTCTCATGTAAGTGCTCTATCATACAAGTGAATTCCGCGGCGACCACTCTTGGCTTGACTTTGTGCAAAGTTTTCTGTAGACTCCATCACAATTGTATCTCATGTGGCGGGATCCATGCTCCATAGCATCATGAACATGAACTTTCGCGTCTGTATACTGGCTATGATCTATTTGATGCCTAGCGGCATAGCAGCGTAGGACGTCCGAGGAAAACGTTGCAAGGATCAGTTTTTCGTGAAACTTGCCGCAGGACAGCGAACGCCTGGATAAGAATGGCGTTAAGTGATATGGAAGCACGGCACATAGTCCACTGCGCGATTAGGTCCTGCGTTGGGGTCAAATCCTATCGCGAATATATCCTCGAGTGAGAACGACCCAAATTGAAATAGGCATTGGGCATGTTGCCACCTCATTTCTGTTGTCCCCTGCAATGTCCGTCCAGGGTGTCATCGGATATCTTTCTATTTATGACACGCCTCCGGATGATGTTATAGTCTTCAGAACGACTGGTCTTGTTCCGGGTAAGGCAAGGCAAGGCAAGGCAACGCAGGAACGAATAAAAAACACCCTGTCGGATTGTAAGGGCGACAACAAGTGACTTTAAAAAGCAACAAATAATATGATAGGAGAACCCCAAACGAAAAGCACTAGTATCGTATCCTCTTTGTTCTGGTTGAACTCTGGAATTTCGACGTCTCTCTCCGCAGCCGTCTACGATGAGTAACATCAGAAACTTGAAGAGAGCGTCACGTCGACAGGAAAACAATCGGACGCACCTACTCGCACGCTCCCGCTCGATCTCTCGCCTCTCCACCTCCTCCTGAGATAGCATCTCCCACCTCGTCTTGAACTCTTCTGCCTCCGCCCAGTCTCTCCAGACGCTCCGAAGGATCCTTGGACCCCTTCCCTCCTTCGGCGTACGCCCCCACCCCAGACCCAACCCGGTCTTATCCTTCATGAGGCCCAACCCACTCTTGTCTTTTGCGCCATCTTCCGTCGACGCGGCTTGCTCCGTCGGGAACCCGCCGATCACTCCCCACTCTATTGCGTCCTTCTTGTGTCTCATGAGCTCTTCGTGGATAGCATGAGCGATCAGAGGCTCAGCCTCGCCCACGAGTCCGAGGTCAAGACAGAGCTGGTGGGTGAACTCTTCTGGTGTGAGTCCGGAGCGCAAGTCCCACTCGATGTGATCCAATAAATGGTGATTATCCACTTGTACGTCAATCTGCAGCGTGTAAGTTGGCAGAAACCGCACGAGGGGGGAGGAGACGCACACTGAGAATAACCCGGCACTCTGGGACCTCGTCACCCACTTCGCCCCCGCCGTCTACGGCCAACTCCATGCTACCCACGCCATCATGGTCTTCTAATTGAGCGCGGATCTGTGCTGCGACTGTATCTGCCCATGGCGACGCCGGTAAATCGAGATCTGCACAGAATGTGCGCGCAAACTCTTCCGGCGTGACCAACGCTTCATGTAAATTCCAGACAAAACAATCGCGAACGCGGTGTGTGTCCGTCTCGAATTCAACGCGAATGGGAACAAGCGAGACTGCTCGCTCTGCCTGATCAGCGAGCCGTTCCTCCGAGCTACGACAACGTGGATGAGGTTACCAACAGTTTCGATGAGTAATGCGGAGAAAGACACCCACGAGTCCCCATGCTTCGTCGGTGCAAACTGCTTCGCGGTTATAAAACGTGATGGTGGTATGAGACCGAGGTAGCTTTGATCTAACTCTGTGCGAGACGACGCCCCCGCTGCGGCAGCGGGCGTGCTCATAGAATATAGGTTGCCCCCATTAGCGATACGGACCGTGCCTCGCGCGGCGCGTATCGCCGTCCGCGTCCCACCGCTGGCGACAAAGTCGGATCCGTCCGAGTCGACTTCGCCCGCGTCGGGGATGTCGTCTCCCGAGCCAGGGTCAGCGTAGCTCACAACGCCGCCGCGTCTCGGGCGCGTAGAGGTCGACGCGACGGTGGCAGCTGCAGCGACGGTGGATGACCCGGATAGGATGGGTTGAACGAGGAGCGTCGCGCCCGTTTGCAAGCGTGAGGCGTAGGTCGATTGGATGGCCTGTGGAATTGTGGGTAATGGCGCACGCGACCTGGCACTCCGGGGGTCAGCGGGTAGTGGTGGCGCCACGGGAATCGTGGGGATTAGGGGTGCTGGTTGATACGCGAGAGGTTGGATGTGTGGGAGGGTAGCGGGTGTGGGCGTCGCAGGGGTCACAGGTGCAGGCGCGAGATTGCTGCCTTTCGCAGTGCGGCTGCGCCGCGAGGCCGTGCGCGGTGGTGGAGTCGAAGACGTGGACCAGTTGGCGATGTTTTTCTGGTAAGCTGTTTGCGGCCCGGCGATGAATAACGTGGAGGAAAAGTTAGCAGCGGGGAAGGGGGGAACTCACCTGCTGTCCGCTGCGGTGTTGGGGCCACGTAGGAATGATAAGGTGTTCCACTGGCTGCATGCGAGAGCTGGTTGATGGTCTGCCTTAGTTGGCTGTCCGACATGGTGCCAAACTGGAGGGTGTTGAACGATGGCTGGGGCAGGTTAGGAACAGGCGCTGAGCGCTGGTTTGAGTCTCCGGACGTCGCCATTGCTGACACAGGCAACGAAGACAGAAAAGGGGACCCTTTTTTGGTGAAGCTGTGCGTAAGCGGACAAGTCTTGGAATGACAATGGCACGTCTCTGACGCAGAGTAGCTTTGTGTGTGCGTCTCTCAACTCGAGTCCTCGGTCTCGGTGGCGGCGGTCAAAAGTCAAGTGAAGAAAGAAAGACGCGTCTTGTTGGCCATGTTCACCCGTCTCACTCTCTCTTCATCCCTCTCTCGTTCAAGATCTTATTCATCCTCAATCGGTCCCAACAAGCCAATCGTCGATCTCCTCACACGATGTATCTATTCTTCTCAAAAAGATTCCTCAGCACAATACTCATCCTTGTCTGTCTAGGTTTGAAAGAGGAGGATTCAAGCCCGACACGTAACGCGTACAAAGTTCGTTCATACCAGGTCGCAATCGCTGCCATCTACCAACATGACAAGCCTATTCGTTCTGGGAAAGAGGCAACCAAGGTACGCCCTCAATATCCTTGACGCAGAACTACTTTTTCATTCTGCCCTAGCTACGTGGTATCGGGCTCGGCATTGCAAATCGGATAGACTTTTTTCTGCAGGACAAAGAATATGTCTGTAGGCGTGTTCAAGCTGCCACGGCCAACGTCCGCCTGACTTCTGATTCCTTACCGTCTGTAGGACGAGGGTTTAAATGAACTGGCACGAGCACGTCTTCGAGCGGTGGAAACGTTCCAAAAAATCCCTGGTGTTGGGTGCGTTTCCCCCTTTCCGCGCGGTACAACGGCTCTCATCGAAATCTTAGGGAGCGAACCGCGACCAACCTCGTCAACGCAGGCGCCACGTCTGTGTCCGACCTTCAACTCCCTAAATACGCGGCTCTCCTCACACCGACTCAAAAAGTCGGCGTCCTATATGGCGAGCATATGACAAGGCCAGTACGTCGCACAGAGGCCGAGGAAATTGCCGTGCGTATTCCATGTGCCGTTCCTCCCTGGTTCTTCGCTTAATTCTTATTGCCGTTGCCGTGAAGGCCTTTATCCGTGATCACATCTCTTGCAAGTTTGAGGTACACCTCACAGGGGCCTAGTGAGTTCCAGGAATCACAATGTATTCGGTTTTGCTGAAGGAAACACAAACTTTCTTACTCCGAAGTCGCCGTGAATGCGACGAACTCCCAGGAGTGAGCATTATCCTACATCATCACCAACACATCCATGTTCCCATCCCACCTCCCCCACCCTCCTCAACGTCGGCGGCCGCGCCGAAGAAAGCGCTCGTCCGCACGCGAGGAAGACAGCACGTGCCTTTCTTCCAGGTATATACCTCTGCTGCACAGCGCAGGGCCTCACCGTTCCTCCAGGACGTTGTCCGTCCGCTCCAAGCAGCGGGCCTCCTCGCCGCCACGCTCTCCGATTGCGCGCGCAAGTGGCGTGGCGTTGCGCTGCTCCCGCTGCGCGCCGATGCCGATGCTGACCCCGACACAGATGGTACGCTAGGGTACGCGTGGCAGGAAGTTGGCGATCGGATGAGGGACATACGCGCCACGCGCGGCAAGTACGTCCGCCTTGATCTCAGGTAAGTTCCCAGTTTTCCCTCTCTTTGGTATCCGGGATTCCTGACTTTTGATTTGCTGTTCGGTGTCTACGAAAACTAGTCTTGCGCCACCAAAGTCGCGCGGTGCGGCGCAGATCATCCTGACGGGCGACGACGAGTTTGTGCGTGTCGCGCGACTTGCAGCCGAGCGACGTGGGATGTACCTCAACGAGTACGGCCTTTGGCGTTGGCATTCCCCTGAAGAAGCCGTGCTCGAGTCTCAATCTCAATCCAACGCCGATACCAGCACACAAGAAAGACCGCAGAACGACGCGGGAGGCGCCTCAGTGGCTGCGACAGGCAGTGGCTACTGGGAGCTCGTCGAGGGCGAAAGTGAGGATCGGATCCTGGACGATCTCGAACTTGGCACGATCGCCCCACAACGGCGCAACTTTCGCTTCCTCACGAGCACGAAGCGCGCTTCGGCGCGTGCCGGTAGGCTCGATTTCAGTTTGGCGGCAGTTATGGCGGAGGACGGGGAGGAGTAAAGGGGAACGGGAGGAAATGGCCTTTGGTGGCACCCCCGGGTGAATCAGATAACCTTAGGGGCGATGCCGCCCCACGACCTCATGAGACGAGACTTGCGGGGAAAAGGTCCCCTGACAAGGCATACTACTTTTATCATTTAACCCATCCATTCATCGCACTATCTATTGAACTGCAACATACTATTCCATTATTTCTTTTTCAGTTATAGCGGTGGCGTGTCTTATTCAGAGAATTCGACTCAATCACCAACGAGAGTGAGAAAAGAAGACTTTATGACAGCACGAGGGGGGGCACCTTCAATTTGAGTTTGGTGGCGTTGGACCGAGACGATACGGTGCTGATACTGTACGGTATGCCGTCGCGCCGAGTCTCGACCCGAATGAAAGAATGAGATGGACAAGGGGGTGGAATGATCACGTTGGGGGAGTTGGGGGATGGAAGGGGGCTTTATATGCCCCAATTATGTCCCCGTCCTTATATTCGTCTAGGTTTCTAGGTGTACCCGCTCCTCTATCATCCGTACTACAGTGGCTTTCTATAGCAAACACACCCACACCACCACATCCGCCCGAGAATCCAGTTGCGTTTTTTTGTGTTTGTACTTTTGATTCAGTACCAGATGCACCGCGTCCGGTGTGCGGGGAGCATCGGCTGCGTCTTGATCCCCTCGACCCGATCTTCCCCCTTCTCGATTCTCTTCGCCAAATCCCAAAGGAAAAAGTCAACCAACACGCTGCACACTCCAGAGCCCGCCCGTCCGTCCGCGCGCAGCGCAGCCGCGACGCGTTCCACAGCGACGATCGACGCAGCGCGAATGGCCACCTCTTCCCGCGTGGCGTCGATCCCGTTGCTGCTGCTTGGAAACTCGACGCGCGCTTCGAGAAGGCGTACGAGTGATGGCGGGTAGGTCAGAAGACGGAGGTGGTGCAGGATTTGTGGGACGCGGTAGTCCGCGAACATCGTCAGTTGGGAGATCCCGCGTGGGAAGAGCGGGTGTGGGTCGGTGTCTGAGGGCGGGGAGAAGGCAGCCCAGGTCTCTGCGACTAGGATTTGGGCACGCTTCCAGAAAAAGACTGTGGACGTCGAGGGATGCGGCAGGGGCAGGATAGTGAGTGAGTGAGGGCATGAGAATGGTGAGTGGCATACTGACTTCGACGTCCCTCGAACCAGTGCTCGTCTCGGAAGGACGGGAAGGTGTCCGTCACCATCTGCACGAGCTGTAACGCCGTGCCTTCGTGGTTGTACCGCCGCTGGAACGCTTCTATGAATCCTTGGAAGGACCCGCCGAATTCCTGACATCGTCAGTTGGCACCGCTGTCACGGAAATGATGAACAGCCGACACTTACAGCGCAAAGGATCGCCCCGACCTCGCGCATGATGGCGATGCGCTCCGGTAAAAGAGGGAGGCCTTCTCTCGCCTGGGGTGCGACGCGGAAGACATGTTCTATGAGGCCGTCTGGACAACGCTCCTCAGACGCGTAGAACGAAGGGTCTGTGATAGGGATGCCCTCTTCCAACGCTGGGGTCCCCACGGGGATGGGAGAAACACGATAACTCGTCAAATTCTATGTGACGACTGAGGCGTACGTACCTCTGTCCAGGGCGGCGACGAGACTCCAATATCCGGTGTGCACCACGTGGCAGTCGCTGTCCCAGCCTTCTCGCCACTCCACGCCGAAACAGTCATCCGAGCCATCGAGGTACGACCAGAAACTGAAATTGAGAGACGAGATGAGGAAGATCCAGTCGAGCGTCGTGCGTGTGCCCGGGTGGGAGGGGTCGTAGGGTTCCGGCGGGCAGAGGTGGAGAGGGTGGGTGTGCCACGTCCGCGGGGTATAGCCGTCTTTGACGAAACGGTTTCCTATCTTTGGAAGAGAGATCGGTGAGTGAAAGTAACGCTTGCCGTCGGAGGGACCGTAGACTTACATATTGCGCCGCTGCGGTCACTCCGTCCTCGTTGATCTGGACAAGGTCGACAGCCTGGGAGTTTTCAATAATTAAAATCGCACGTTATTCGTGTCGGTCGCGAGTTACCTTGAGGACAAACTCGGCACTGGTCAAGACTGGATTGGTGGCGTCTGAAGTGTATCCGTAGTGATTTTCGAAAGTGAGAAGGTCCCCCTCCTGCGGGCGGGAGAGAATGGTCATCTAGCACGAGTCGTGGTATGTGGTATGTGAATAGAAAGGGTTTGGATCGGACCGCTCAGGACTTGTCGTCACACTATATCACATCCTGTCGATCAGCGCCGGGCCTTTCCATCGAGGTCATGAGTAGGCTTTTTGTTGGTGCATTTGCAGATTTTGGATTCATCCACCAACGAGAAATCATAAGAAGTAACACCGCAGTTCTTCGCGTCGCGTATAATAAAATTTTAACTTTCCCAGTAATTCGGGTCCACGTGGTACAGTACTGTTCAATGACATAAACCGACCTTCGCACGTACAGTATATGTGGCTGAATACTATGCCAAGTCCGTCGTGTCGTGCATGGCGACAAAACAGTGATCAATTCATATCCATAGTCTAAAGCCAGAAACGGGTTTCAGCGCAAAAAATTGCAGTAGGTATACCCTAACTATATATAATGCAACAGTGACGTGGTCCATGACCACGACCTCACCACATTAATAGAGTTGAAGGAACGGTTCTAGACGCACCTGAAATCTGTCCCAGCAAAAGCGTCGCAGGGACGTCTGCCTTCATAGGATGAGTCCGAACAAAATTTTCCATTCAAACCAAGACCCCGACAACAACTCACCACCGTGACGGCGACTTGTTGGGCGCCTTGCCGCACACATCACCCGATTTGCGTGAATCTGGTAGCTGCGTGGACGAGAGGGTAATCATTTGGGGCCAGAGCGCTTACACGCCTTTACGTCCCCAATCTACTTTGCGCATTCCGCACTCATGGACCTACTATTATCTTTTTTCCTGACCCCTCAGTTCAGGGGACGCATCGGAGACGTCCTACACAACGAAATTTTTGGAACAGTTCCACCGAAATAATCGTTCCATCATCCGACGACATGATCTTGTCAAGTTGTGCCCTGGCACTTACCCGTGTTCATGTCCGTCATTTCAAGTATATGTGTGGTATATAGCTTGGCTTGTGGCGTTCCGTGGAGAAGGGAGAAGCTAAATTCAGGTTTGGGGGTTTCCATACCGTCATGCCAGCGGTGGAAGCCTCTTTCCGTCCTCTCCATATAGTAACCCCTTCAATCTATCCATGGTGCAAGGTGAGCCGCCACCGCTGACCTTGCCTCATGTTCCCTTTGTCTCGAGCCTCATGCCTGTGTAATATGCCTATGTCCTTCACTCCGATGCCTCGGCTTGTGCCGTGGCGCTGGCCCCTTTGTCCGAGGAGCCTGCCGTCCAACCCAACCCTACTGCATCACCCTTCGATCCCATGTTCCCTTTCAATCGACACAATTGCCTGCATGCACCCCCGATGCCATCGTATCTTGTGCGCATTCACGGCCCCGTGCGGATCATACCACTTTAGGTCTTCGGTCCCTCCTTACTTCCCGGACAATCGTGCCCCACTCCCTTTCATGCTCTTGAATCCTTTTGTCCCCTTGTCTCCCGACATGTGCGTTCGATTACTTTCGTTTCGATGCTGTTGGAAATGCCAGTCGTGTCTTACAGTGCGTTCGCATGTATATAAGCCTGACTGCTGACTCCTTGGGATGTAAGAATTCTTCCGTCTATGTCCTCGCGTGAGCTTCTTGAGGCATTCGGGCATTCGACCCCCTTCCCCGTCTTCGCTGCCGCCTTTCCGATGCTGGTTCGATTTCGCCGAGCCGAGCCAAGCCGCGTCGTTCTTGACTATGAGGTTCGTTCTCTTATGTCTTACTTTCAACCTTCTCGTCGTTATCTCACGTGGCTCTTTTATTTTCAGGCAAGCCTTCTCGCCTGCTCACCCCTTTCCTCGCTCTTCCCTCCGCTCCGCCTTGTACGACTCACTTGTACATCTTAGTGGTACGCTGTCGGTACTTACTTCAGTGGCGCGACGTGGTAAGAATAATCTGCGCAACGGCCTCTCGATTTTTCTCACCTGACTTTTGGCATTGTTAATGCTCCAACCTCCTCTTAACCTCCTAGTGCACTGTCTCCGTCTTCTCCGACATGGCATTATGATCGATACACTTGGGTAGAAGGGGTGATGGACTCGGGGGATACTGTGCAGGGAGCCGCTACGTGCGAAGAAGTCCCCACAAAAACGGCACCCACATATTGTGGAGACTTCTTCGTATGCAGCATCTGCGAAACCAGATATTCGACGGGTGCAGTTCCGTTGTGTCACTATGTCGTTCGGTGCCTACCCCGTGGGTGGGGTTCGAACGACACAGAGATACCGACCTGTCAGCTCTCGAACCAAAAGCCGGAGCCTATTGATGGCACCAGAGCCCAGTCTGTTCTGGTGACCAGGCCCTCGGGGTCTCGAAGATACCGTTCCCCTTGCTTCCCGGGCCGGTCGTTCTCCATGCGTGTCTTGCTGGGTCATGCTACAACTACGTTGGCAAGTACCCCGTGCTTTCTCCTCGATCCAAGGCATTCCTCCACGGGGATGGCCTCCCACACCCTTGGACACTTGTTCCCCGCAAATCCGCATTGCATATTCCCTGCGCATCTCATTGCCTTGGAATTCTAGTTGGTCTTTCCGGGGTCCTAGTGGCAGGGGTGTGGCGTGTCCTACACGTGGACTGCGCCGCCCAAAGGCTCCATCTGACGCATCACCTTGTGGGGACGCATTTCATAGCAGCCTATTGCTGCGACATCTCCCTCCTTGAGGCCTGTCTCTGCCTCACGACGGCGCTGTCGGATAGTCGCCTCTGACTGCTCCTTGGTATCAACTACTGCTGCTAGGTTTGATTCCGTCGATATTTCCAACACCTTCGCTAATACTGCTGCCAGCAGATATCCCCCAGTCTCATGCTGCTTACCAAGCATAGCCCACTCCCGTGGGAGGCGAACATGTCGCCCCTGTCAGACGAGGCTGAGTCGAGGACGACACTTATCGTATGACGTTTAAAAGTACAGCAGATTCATAACCATTTGTACCACTCAGAGTAGTATGAGTGTTTATGGATTTGCTGCGCTTTCGGTCTCTCGTTGCCATCAAAGGAAAGGACTTCGGAACATGGCACTGGTTAGTGGTCCTAATTACCGGGACAGTGCTACTATCCCTGGTATGGCCTACCTGCGGCGCAACAGAACTAGCTTCTACCAGAACTAGGCGAGGTGAACACTATGGAGGTCGGTCACTGTTAGGATAAGAGCACCACGGCTGAATACTGTGAGGTTCGCACAGTCGGGCTGGTTTGAACGACCTACTGCTACCTTCGTCGACTCGGATTGACTCGGAGAAGGCGGAGTCGAATCTAAATCCCACAACATCAGCGGCCCGGTGCTGCAGTTGCCAAGATTGAAACGACCGTGTGGATGATTTCTCGTTGCGTGCGTAGGGCTCACGTCAGCGCTCTGTGATACCGAGATGTGAGCCAGTCCTCATAATGCGAAGGAGATCCTGCTTATGAGAGGTATGTCCAGAAGCGAGTCAGGGTCGATAAAGCCTTTGGGTCATATCGCATCCAGCTCCTCTCATTGAGCGAATGTTCAGACAGAGGCGAGAGGGAAACGTCATTAGCGGTATAGGGAATCCAGTCGATCGGTGGACATGCTCTAACTTCGCCCATGACGAACTTCAGTTGGCTGTCGAACTGGACCAGCTAGTGCATATGACGGCCGAGGACACTTCAGAGTTTTGGATTCAATTAGAACATGTCCACGGATCGACGGAGTTCACGGCACGGATGGGCCCATGGAAACGCCCTAGCGTACGAAAATGAAGGATGGCCAGCGGGTGGTCCTGTGAATTGGAGATGTCCGAGGGCTGGTGTTCAAATCCTAACTTATTTAGCCCGCCTTAGGTCTGTGCTGGGGAAGACTTTATCCACCAACGAGCACCTTCCCACCTATGAGAATCTTGTCCTCGCTCTGGGCTCTACCCCAAATAAACACTTCTTCTCGTTTTCGGCGCCCCACGCAATAACAAACGCTTCCACGGTCAACTGAAGCTCGGCGAAGGCCTCCCGATTTCCGCCCCCAGCCACGTACTGTTAAATTGTCAATAGGCATATGGCTGGATAGAGGACATGCCCAAGAGTTATAACTCAGCTCAGTGGGAACACCTGCAGCCGGTAATATTGTAACCACATGCCAGGGCGGCACTCATCACTTTACATCCGCTATAGCATTAAAGTACTGCCTGACCTGGCCGCTGTAAGCTAACTGTCACAGTAGAAGGCGATGGGGATACAATTAATATAATTATGTAATTTTGTTTGTCCACGGGAGTGACCCCAAAACAGGGTTAGGGCACCCTCTCGACGTGGACTGATTCTGATTCTGCACCGCACTCGGGCTACTCGCAACTTCAGCCCTATTCAATACCTTCGAAATACGCCGTAACTGGGACGTGTACGAAGATACCATCGCATATACAGATATTAAGATACTTATTGCTGGGGTTCTCAATGTATGTTGTCCAGTTACCCTGTTCGATTAATCGAGGCGTAATTCGTTGCATTATTACTGCTCGCAATGTAGCAGGTCCGAACTTCCACATTGCGTGAATTCCGGAGAGACGAATTCATGTCTATTTCCGATGGCCACCACACCGTTTCGACGCCTTCGCCAACCTTGCTCACAGCATCACTCACGTCAATATCCTCCTTAGTTGTTTTGCAAGTCTCATCACGGGCATTCACGTTCCTCCTCAACCAAGCACTCGTACGCCTTTCCACCCCGCAAACTTTTGGAACTGCAACGATACAATTCGAATTGTTGCTGTCGACGACCCTTTTCTTATCACGCGAAGGTGTGCGAACTGCCCTGCTTCGCCAACGAAACACAACGTCGCCTCATCTCGTCCACAACATATCATTGCTTCCGGCTTATCTTGGGGTGCCGATAGCCGTTGCACTTTCCTTGCTTTATGTCGCGACCAGTTCTCCTGCCGTTCAGGCGCAGCCCCACTTCCATCTCAGCGTTTCGATATACGCCCTTGCTGCCGCCATCGAACTGGCCTCCGAACCTCTGTACATCCGTGCGCAGAATGAATTACGCGTGGATGTGCGCGTACGTGCGGAGGGCATCGCTGTTTTCTTCAAGACCCTTGTCACGTTCATCGGCCTTGCTTTCGCGTCGCCTAAGTGGGCACTCGTCGCGTTCGCCACTGGGCAAGCTGCTTATGCCGTCGCCACGTTCGTGGCGTTCTGGAATTTCTGTGGAAGATCAACGCGGTATCTTCTATGCGGAGTAGCCATCGATGGTCATGACCAGTGAGCCTTCACCTGGGCCATTCTTTCGTAGTTGTTGACCATCTGAAAAGGAAGAAGAAGGCCTATTTTGATTCTGAGTTGTTGCACCTCTCTGGGGCTATGACTACTCAGTCTGTCGTGAAACATTTCCTCACAGAGGGAGACAAACTCCTTATTTCCCGTCTTAGTCCGCTGGCGGATCAAGGCGGCTACGCTATCGCCTCCAATTATGGCATGTTGCTCTGTTGTAGGGACCGTTGTTGTCAGCTCATTGTCACACAGGTTCGCTCGTTGCGCGGATCCTGTTTCAACCAATAGAGGAGTCCTCTCGCATCTTCTTCTCAAAATCGTTGTCTGTCCCATCGTCATCATCCGGAGATAGAGATAAAGAAAAATTGGCCCTGAAGACCGCTGTCCAGCTGCTCTCGACCGTTTTGCTTCTATTCACTTACTTTCTCCTACTCCTGGCCACTTTCCTCCCACCATATCTATCACTAGCCACTGCGCTGGTGTTACCGCCACGATATCTACAAACATCTGCACCTAGGATCCTGCGAGCATATCGCTTCTATCTCCCCACGATGGCATACAATGGCATACTCGAAGCATTCTTTGCATCGGTCTGCAGCCCTTCTGATCTACGAGCTCAGAGCCGCATGATGGCAATCGCCTCCGTATCTTTGGTCGTGACCGCTGTCGGAGGATCGCGGTTACTCGGCCTGGGAGATGTTGCGCTGGTGTGGGCCAATACGGTGAGCATGGCGCTACGAGGATTGTACGCCGGATGGTTCGTCCAGCGATACTGCGCTTCGAGGGGGCACCCTAATATGATGAAGTGGAGAGCACTGCTACCGTCCTTGGGCGTGATGGTTACATTCGCTGCGGCGGCGGTATGCACAAGATGGAGTGAGGCGGCTTATGCTGGTGTCAGGCTGTCTGTGATGGCACAGAAGGGTCATATCGTTGTGGGTGGCGTTTGTCTGGTCGCGTGCCTCCTTTCCTGGTGCGTGTCTTTTCTCTACAGATGGATAGCTACAGTATTTTGACGGTGCTGCAGCTACACCTTGGAGCGTCGCCAGTTTGCCGAGACTGCCTCCATCGTACGGCGACGGTAGTGACGTAGGTCTGAGACGACATTACTCATATCATTCTTTCATCTTTGTAATGAGGTATAATCGGGATCACTGCCCCCGGCTCCCCACAGATACTCTGTTGATCAGCCAATGATACCTGTCATGGGCCTCGTTGTCCACAGCTCGGATCTCACTGATCCCAAGGCAGCGATGTAAGGTGACCCTCTGAGCCGCACGCATGACGGAGCGGAACTGCCACGTCAGAGCCTGGCCCTTCCTTTTTCGACCCATCAACTCAGCTGACGTGTCGACAAAGTCCACGAAACGACAATGTCGGAACAGTTTCAAAAGAAGTTTTCGAACAATCGATTACGCCACGATGTAATATTGTCAAAGCAGCCCCCAGCATTCCAGTATCCCAGTGTTCTTTGTGACCCACATGTTAGCATCCGTCGTGTTTGTGGAGAAGGGATGAGCCAAGTTCTGATTTAGGGTTCCGCTAGCAGTCGAAGGTGTCATCTCCAAATTCCGATGAGGCAACGTGGCAAGAAATTTTCATCAATTCCGAACTTAAAAACAGGTACCTATCTGACAGCAATCGATCCATTGTTCTCTTTATCTCTTTGCCTCGTCTCATTTTCTCCCGGATACGTCTGACATGGGGCATACTCGTTTTGCGTAGCTCCCGATGAAAGGCTTCTACGAGGCTGGATGGACTCAAGAAGACTGAAGACCCGGTGCGTAGCTGTGACTCTCGTTCACACCAGATCGGAGCATTCCTAAATATAATATTCATATACAGCGCGATGCAAGCATCGATAGAGCATTACAACGATTAGCAGAGAATAGAGAACTTCAGTAGCGCCAAACTGCCATAATAAACGCACAACGAGACCAATAATAAAGGAGAAAATGGACTGGGTGGAACAGGTACGGCCTAAGTTCTAGATCTGCCCAATTGGCCTCCCTTCTGCCGAATCCGTTTCTTACAGGAGTCCGGATACATCTCCTTAACGATTTGCGCAAACGTCTTTCCAATGTCCTCACCGGTTTCCTGGCAGCGCTCTAGTCTCTTTTTGAACTCCTCGTGCGCCCTCTCTGTCACCTCGCGCTTCTCCCGAGCTTTCTCTGGCGATATATTTACGCAC
>Ga0307512_10001063_pt1 | contig 40122 bp, 40 predicted proteins | sample 14_EM_MG_FD_200267 | JGI IMG/M metagenome (GOLD analysis project Ga0307512, IMG submission 200267) | Populus trichocarpa ectomycorrhiza microbial communities from riparian zone in the Pacific Northwest, United States - 14_EM | ecosystem: Host-associated > Plants > Roots > Unclassified | place...
AAAAAAGGAAAAGCGCCACGGGGGGGGGGGGTTTAGATGCGATTATGAATGAAAGCTGCACGTATAAGACATACAGCGGCCGGCCGCCGGTCGAAATTTTTGTATCTTTCACCCACTCATCCGTGAACACTCATTCATCCAGAACCTCCACTCGGTCCTTCAGCCAGCTGCAGGCACATTCAATTGATCAATCCACTCTTTAAAGATCTCGATACCGCCCCCCACGGTCCTTTCCAGAGACAGCCATTGTACAGGTACAAATACACCAGAGATAGACTTACAAGCCTATCACATACGAAGGCAAATACACCAGAGATAGACCTAGAAGCCACACCACCTACGAAGACAACCTACCTACCACGTACAACCTCAACTCACCATGCAACCCCCTCTCACCCTTCTTCTCCTCATAACCCTCTCCCTCACCTCAGCCATCCCCATCCCCGCCAAATCCTCAGGCACCGGCGAAGCAACCTACTACGACCCCGGCCTCGGTATGCACCGTTCCTCCCCCTCCCCCTCCTTCTCCACTAACATCCCCAGGTGCCTGCGGAAATGTCCACGGCCCAACAGACCTCATCGCGGCGGTAGCCATATCCCGCGGAAAAGGCGAGTGTGGGAAAAAAGTCCGCGTCACGCATGACGGGAAGAGCGTCGATGTCGTGATCCAGGATCTATGTGGAAGCTGCGTAAGTCTCTTTCTCCTCCCGGTGGTGGTTATGAGGGTGATGGCTGATAGGGGGAATAGGCACCAGATGATGTCGATCTTACGCCGACGGCGTTTCAGCAACTAGCCTCGCTGGATGAGGGGAGGGTTAAGTGTGATTGGGAATATATCTAGATGATACGGGAGGGGAGTGCTGGACACGACATGAATTCACTGTATATTTTGCGATTCTGAGGTTTGGATGATACCATGGAGTTTTGGGGGGATGGGCATAGGATATTGATGATGATGACGATGATGACGATGATGATGACGACGATAGACATTGGCGATTTTGTTTAAACCTCTGTGTGCTGGTCACGGATGGAGCAGTAAACGTTACTCCTTAGGAGAAGTTATCTACATACATACATACATACATACATACATACACTGTACATTTACTTTGACCGAGTTGTATAAAATTCTGTTACTTCTGTAGCTCGGATCGAAAGAGAATGCTGCAGCGTGAAACTAACATGTGCTTTCATAATTATTATATGGTAAGACAAAGCAACGGTGGAAATTAACTATCGGTGTTCGAACAGTGGCTGAAACTTTCCCAGGGCGCAGTGTCGTTTCTGCTTTCGAAAATGTCGCACTTTGTCTGAAGCGGTCACCAACTCCGGTTGACGGAGAAATTGAGACTAGTTACTTTTTTTTCAAACTATATGTGGGGGCATATGTGCATATATGTCGCCATATAAGCGGGTTGTAGGGTTTAGTTCTCACTCGTGCACTAGCCAGCACTCGATGTTGCAATGTGGGGGCACCGTGGGCGTGGGTATGTCCGGGTTCGTCATCCGCTGTACCATGCGCATACTACACAGCGTACAATTCAGGCCAGCAAGAGTCCGGGTCCTGATTCGTTCATGCAGCATGGTATTCGCCCTGACTAAACAATGGTGAAAGTTTCTACCGAATGGGAAGTTCAAGTGCTTGGGGTCTTGTGGCCCCAGTCTTGGTATGAAAGTACTGCCGGGCGAGTGATTGGGGGTGCCATATAGCTCCGTGTATTTGGACTATGGAAAGCTTTAAAAGCATGTGCTGTTGTTTTTCAAACTCCAGTACCGAGTAGAAAGGTGATTTGTTGGGTATAATACTGAGGTATGGACGCATGAGACGGCATGTGAAGACATACGCATTCAGATATATCTCATCGTCTGTAAAAGGGCCTACGGAGGGCCTTTCAATCCATGGTATCGCTGATTGTGCTTTTGATGTTAACGCCGAGCGCCGTGTTCGCTGTTGCTTTCTAGTGGACATTATTGATGTTTCACCTATATAATCCCAAGGCCGGTGTGGGTCTTAAACTTTAATGGGATCTCCTTGTCCATTTTCGCAGAAAACGATTGGTTGGGAAAGCTTCTAGAGACAGCAGTAAGACCTGAGCGCGGATCTGAGCTATCTGGTTGGCTACATTTTGTCTGTGAATCCTGCAGACAACTAACTGGATTGCTCGTATGTCTTATGGAGAAGTAACGGATCCCCAATGACTACGGGGTCCCGGGCAAATCCAAATTCACGCTCGAGGGTTCTCGCCGAATTAGCTAGTTAACGTAATGATCAATTGGGATTCTCTCACACAGATTTGCCCGAGGCCCACACTCTGTTATCTGACCGCTTTGTCTAGATATGCAGCATTTCTGTGGTTCGGATTTAGACAATCTCCGGTGGATGGGTTATTTTATATGTACTCCTCTGCTTGTTTGGGTCTGATTCTCGATACCTGGGAGTGGTGCAACTGGCCGCCTATCACAAAGCCCTTGTATACTACCGGTGATTTGCCATGGCAGCTCGTTATGCAAGACCGTGGGCCCCCAAAATTCCAACGTTCGAGAATTCTCACCGATTTAGCCACTTAACAGCGTGACCGAGTGTAGGTCTACCGTAACTATGCGGTAAAGAGTGAGAATTCCCACTTAGATTCGCCGAGGCCCACGGTCTTTATTATTGCCGGATCGATGTAGTGTAATATGGTGAGTCGGTTTTCGCCTGGGGAAGCTTCGACATATTCTGGACAATTGGGGTCCCTGTGTGAGTGATAGAGTATTCTGTGCGGGCAGTGCATACGTTCGTCGAATTTGGACTATCCGCCCTCGTTGATGTCAAACTGTCCGCCATTTGTCAGTAGTACTCGATGCATGTCTTTTTGATGACCCTGGTCGCGGGGAGGTGCAGTATGCATTGCTATACTTTTCTATGTGTCTCATCTAGGTTAACGTATAAATATTCGGGATTCCCTTAGCCAGGTTGAAGAGGGAATGCCATTACAGTGCTGCCTCTCAACACCACTCATGTCTACACCTGCCATTCCTAATGCTGTTCCCCGGGGTATATAAACCTACCATTGCCTCACACAGTCAATTTCAGTCTTCATTCTCCGGCAGATGCATTTCTCCATCCAAATGCTCCCTATTCTCTTCGTGGTTGTGTTTCCCACCATAATATTAATTGAATGATGTAGAGTAACCCACTAGGATTTAGGGTTTAAGGAAGAGCTGTAATGGTTCTGGAGCACGTTCTGGATGCACTTACCTACTTGCGTGTAGGCAATTGATAAGTAGCTCTCATCTACCCGTTGTTCCATCACAAGCTTTAGAGATAACCGGGACTCCCTGTCTTTAGAACCTGCTTGTTTGAGATCGATTTCCGCTCCACGGCTCTTTCACGAATCAGAGCCCCCTCGCAGACGGTAAGTTCCGCGGAAATATCCGTGATTTGTCTCGTATAAGCAGGATATAAGACGTATAATAGGTGTCCTGTCCTCACCTCCATGATTTCTGGCATGTATCTCTGAATACAGTGGTGTTGATGCTTATACTGATGGTGGTTTTGACGATTGTTGAGATGGTTGAGAGGAGAGTGAGTACTGGTCCAGGATTGTTGCCCCTTAACTTGCGAAGCTGACCCACGCAGCACCAGCCAACAAAATGCGAACAGAGGGAGGGGCCCTGCATGGACTTCAAGTCAGTTAAACAGTACAGTTCGATTCCGCTTCTCTTCACACCAAAAATTATTTGGTTGTAATACATACTTAGTACTTCAGCACCCAAGTACTTTCATATCTTTGTCACATTTGTCACCATGGCGGCAGGCGTGCCTACTCGAATAGTCCGCCGATGCGCGATGCAATGCTTACGAGCTACCAACCCGAAGTGGGGAGGTGGTCTTGAGCGTTTTGGAGCCAATCCTGCCTCGATTCCACCACGAAACACCGGCCGTCCCTCGTTGTCTGAACTTGTGAACCTGAGACGATACCGCCCAGTCGTTCTGAAACTTTAACTATGGCTTCGAAATCGCAAGACGAGAAGAATGCACCATCAATCGCGCCAGACGAACGCAGCGGTAGTCTCGATATTGTTGAGTTGAAAGGGGCAGGAATCGGTACAAAGGATGCTAGTCTTCATAGGCAATCCAGCCTTGATGGGCAGCCCAACGGCGACGATATTGACTCCAATCCTCATATATCTTTCCGGCGAGTGGAAGAGGTGAATGTTTCAGTGCGGAATCTAGCGATCAGCTTTACCCAAAGATCGAACCTATCATTGCCTTGGAGACGAAATCAGGAAGAGGGAAACCAAGTAATCAAGATTTTGGAAAATGTGTCGACAGATATACCCGCTGGACAGCTTATGGCAATAATAGGAAGCAGTGGGAGCGGAAAAGTATATGACTTGGTTTCGGACCTCCTGAAGGCCTTGATTGCTGACATGTTTGCAGACATCCATGTTGAATGTTATGGCCCACCGCATGCGAGGTCAGAATCTTGACATATCCGGCACCACAACTTTCAACGGCTCGCACACCTTATCGAGCATTCGACATGCCTACGTTATGCAACAAGATGTCTTGCTTCCCACCTTGACGGTTCGTGAGACACTCCAATATTCTGCCGAGCTGCGCCTCCCGTCCGGGACATCTGTGGAGGAACGTGAGCGCGTTATAGAGGAGGTTATTCTGCAGCTTGGCCTCAAAGAATGTGCGAATACGCCTATTGGAGATAGCGTTCACAAAGGATGCTCAGGTGGCGAGAAACGACGTGTGTCCATTGGCGTGCAGCTTTTATCAAACCCATCGGTTCTATTTCTCGACGGTATGTGCGTCATAACTCTGGTTGAATCACGACTGATGGAGAACAGAGCCAACGACGGGCCTCGATGCTACATCTGCCTTCCAGCTTGTCCGGACGCTGAAAAACCTGGCCAAAAAGGGAAGAACAATTATAACAACGTTGCACCAACCTCGTTCCGAGATCTGGGGGCTTTTCGATCGAATTACTCTGGTGGCACGAGGAAACTTAGTTTTCAGCGGCAAGGTGTCAGCTGTTGAAGCATACTTCGACTCCCTTGGACACTCGTTTCCACAACATATCAATCCTGCCGATTTTCTGATTGATTTGTCGGCTGTTGATTATCGTAGCCCTGAAGCAGAGGCGGCTTCGATTGAAAGAGTAAACGCACTAATAGCATTTTGGCAAGAGCATGAAGGCCATGTCCCAACGGCTTCCTCTGTCTCTTTAGAAGCTGCCAAAACATCAACTTCTGCTTCAGCAAAGTCGGATTTAACTGAAGATGTTCATGGTAGTGCCGCTAAACCCTCACTTTGGCGGCAGATATCTGTTCTTACTCGGCGAACCTTTAAAACGACATATCGTGATCCTATGGGCTTGTCTGGGTGTCTTATAGAAGCTATTGTAATGGCCGTTATAGTGGGCTGGGTCTTTTACCATATGAGTGGCTCACTGTCGGGAATTAGGAGCCGACAAGCAGCTCTGTATATGGCGGCTAGTTTACAGGGATATCTAGTCCTATTGTTTGAAATGTACCGACTGTGCGAGGTTGATATCCGTGTTTTCGACAGAGAGCATGGAGAAGGGGTAGTCGGAGTAATTGCATTCCTGATAAGCCGCAGAATTGCGAAGATGTTTCTTGAAGATATTCCAGTGCCTGCTGTATTCTCGGTAGGTATCTGTATATATTTCTACGAATGTTTACTAACGCTTTCATCAAGGTTATATACTACTTCATGTGCGGATTTGAAAGGGATGCTGTGCAATTTTTCACCTTCTTTGCTCTTGTTCTATTGGTACAGTATTTATCTGTGTGCTTCGCAACATTGTGTGTCGGCTTCTCCCGAAATTTTGGAGAGGCATCTCTCATAGGGAATCTTAGTTATACGGTTCTTAATACTCTTCCCTTTAACTGCTTGTTCTGGTCCTGACAAGTAAAATAGGTTCAGTCATTAGCAAGCGGGTTTTTCATACAGGCTGCGACGCTTCCTGTCTATGTCCGATGGACGAAATACATCTCGTATAACTGGTATGCGCTTGGTGCGTTCATGGCGAACGAATTTTCGGACAAATTCTACGACTGTCCTCTAGAAGGTGGCAGAGATAATCCTGGCTGTCTCGAGTACGACGGCAACTTTATCCTTGACTCTCTAAGTTTCCCTCGGCACTGGGTCAAAATACCAATTGCAATTCAGGTCGCGTGGCTGGTTGGTCTCTATATTGCTGCAGGTCTTCTCTTTCAATTCTTTACAGTCGACATCAGTGTTAGCACCAAAAAGGTGAACGACGATAAAGATGGGAGCGCAGGAAAAGAGAAATTGTCGGCGCCTGAGGACGAGTTAATGCACACAATTGATGTTATCCTCGAAGACTACAAACTTACCCTCAACAAGCCTGGCTTCTTCGGACGAGGTGCGCTCGAATTGGAAATTCTAAAAGGGGTTTCAGCGAGGTTCGAATCTGGAAAATTGAATGTGATAATGGGTCCTTCGGGCAGTGGCAAAGTGAGTGTTCGTGACTGCCAATGCTGAGAATTGTTCCTGACGGTAGTATGTACAGAGCTCTCTCCTGAATCTTATGGCTCGCCGTTTGAACAGCACCTTAAGAACCCGCTACAGCTTTTCGGGAAAGATGTTATTCAACGGAGCTATTCCCAATGATATGGTGGTCCGGTCTTTGTGTTCATACGTTACTCAAGATGATGATGCACTACTTCCTTCACTTACAGTGCGGGAGACCCTTCGATATGCTGCTACCTTACGTCTACCCAGTTCGATGTCTGTGAGAGATAAGGAGCGCAAGGCGGAGGAGATTCTTCTTAAAATGGGCCTCAGGGATTGCGCAGACGTCATCATAGGGAGTGAATTTGTGAAGGGGATTTCAGGTGGACAAAAGCGGAGAGTTACGATTGCGGTGCAGATCTTAACAGAACCACGGATACTCCTCCTCGATGAGCCAACATCTGGCCTCGATGCTTTCACTGCCGCCTCGATTCTTACGGTACTACGAGGACTTGCGGATGAAGGCCGTACTGTCATTTGTACTATTCATCAAAGTCGTAATGATCTGTTTGAGAAGTTCGGCAATGTGCTTCTATTGGCAAGAGGCGGGTTTACGATTTACTCTGGAAGCGCTAGAAGAATGTTGCCGTATTTCTCCTCCATTGGACACGAATGCCCATTGAATACCAACCCGGCAGACTTCGCGCTGGACGTAGTCACAGTGGATCTACAGCATGAGAGCCGAGAGAGAGAGAGCCGTGTAAAGGTTCAAAACCTTATTTCGAGGTTCTCTCATATTGAAGCTTTGGCAGACAGTGCGGAAGCGGCTAAGAAACGGGTTGTTTCCCTTCCTGCAGAGCTTGGACAAATGACTCGGCATATGGCACCGTTCTGGGTTTCATACCCTATCCTTCTGAGACGCAGTCTGCTCAATATAAAGCGGCAACCACCTTTGGTAGTGGCAAGAGTTATGCAAGTTTTAGGATTGGGTATCATTGCAACCCTCTTCTTTGCGCCTCTAGGGAATGACTATTATGCTGTGCAAAACCGGATGGGATTTGCGCAGCAGTTTTGCTCGCTCTATTTTGTTGGCATGTTACAAAACATAGCTATCTAGTATGTATTTATTTATTCTCTTCTATTGGGATAACACGACTAACATTTCAATAGTCCCTATGAGCGCGATGTGTTTTACAAGGAACATGATGACCAAGCCTACAGTACAACCTCGTTCTTTCTCGCATACACTACCAACGAATTGCCCTTTGAAGTCATTTCCAGCATTCTCTTTGCTCTCTTCGCTGACTTTGCCGCGGGCCTCCCTCGTACACCGCAACTGTTTTTTACTATTGCTGCCAATGTCCTTTGTATTACGAACTGCGGGGAATCGCTTGGAATCATCTTCAATACTTTATTCCAACATACCGGATTCACCGTTAATGTTACTAGTTCGGTCCTTTCAATCGGCGTTGTGATGAGTGGAATTATGAGCACGAACATGCCAACGTTTCTGGAGGGCATGAATTTTATTAGCCCGGTGAAGTATGCTATGCAAAATCTAGTGCCGTATTCGCTAGAGGGCGTGAAGTTTACCTGCAAGCGATCGCAAAGATTGCCGGGAAAGAAGTGCCCAGTCGAAACTGGACAAGATGTACTAAAGCTGTATCGCATGGATGGACATATTCCATGGAAGAATCTGGTGGCACTGGTGGCTGCGACGGTGATCTACAGGCTTGTGGCGTATATCGCGGTGATCATGAGGCGGGGACAGTGGGGCGTAGGAGTACGGAAGGGATGATGAAGCCACGGAAGATGTATCTAACGAAATATTATTTGCTAATTATTGGCCCCTGTGGGGATTTCTGGTGTTTTTTTATGCAGGATGAAAGAATTTGAATGTATTAAAGTCAAGGCACCCCTCATTACAAAACAGCCGGTAACCAAATGTGGTTCTATCAATTCTCCAACCTTACCTTCCCCACCACAACACATCCTAGCAACTTCAACTACATAATTCATATCGTCTTAGTGTATAGCTGCGAAAGCTCAAATCATCTATTACGCTCTAAATCAAACTTTTTGCTACGTTATATCCCGCTGAGATGGCAACGTCAACCCCTGTCACAACTGAGCCGCCGTCATCTTCAACCATAACATCAACTAAGACGCTGCCGAAAGATTGCGAGTTCATCTTGCCACCTTTCCTCCGCCTTCCCCCAGAGCTCATCCTCCGCATTCTTGGTTCCGTTGCTCGCCTAGGCTTCCCTAGTGACCTCGCCAATCTACGTGTAACTTCGACTGCCTTCTACATCCTCCTCAACGACCCTGGACGCTCTCTCGACCAACAAATCTGGCGACGCTCGGCCGCAGCTCTTCTTGGTGCCTGCGTCCCCAGCACTCTTGTTCTCGATCCAACGTGGAAAGAGTTTGTGAAGCGCACATGGCGGCTCTCAAAGCCAAGAAACGAGAACGGCCTTCTCGTACGCAAGTTAGAAGTGGCTGAACCTTTGTTCACTACCGACGGTGGACCATTTCCCCCGCCGCAGCCACGTCCGGAAACACACGATGTATACGCTAGGATCCCTCAATCGACAGAGCAGATGCTCCGCCATGTCCCCCCAGGTGCGAGAAGGGTTATTGATTTTATACACGCTGGAACGGAGGGCATGAGAATCGAACTACCAGGAGCACCATATGTTGGTGCCGATGCGCCGGGTGCGTTCTTTACGTTTTCGGATGATCCAATGATATGGAACGACATGCCGGGGAACCTTGAGAAGGGCTTTATCGTGGGAGGGAAAGCTGGGGATGATAGGGGTGGTATGCTGGTTACTGGAGGAGTGATGGATATAAGGGAGTGGATGGCGAAAAGGACTGAAATCGAGGAAGTGGTTGATATGGATGACTTTTCGAATTGGGTGAAGAGCTGCATACATTCGGATGCGAACCTTAAGCTGGTTCCTAAGGTGGTGAAAAGAGCTGTTGGAATTTTTGGTGAGCAAACCAGGACTATCATAATTGAGCGGGTGGTCAGGTATTCGATGCCAAATGTTGTCGATAAAACCTGGGAGCTTGGAAACACGGTCTGGGGTGGAGATCCTTCCACCAACCACAACGGGGCGAACTGGCCGAGTCCCTGGACAAACAATTCGAGCTGGGAGTTCCGCTCTGCAGGCGACTACCTCGCTATTTGCGACGACAACGACGGTCAGAAAGTATCCACTGTCACTTGCTTCGCCTCCGGGATTTGCACTACCCCACTATGGCAACGCAAAATGGAAGGGCAGGACAAAGACATCCAGGGCCAACCCCGTGACTTCTTCTACGATAATGACGGAATTCGCATGAACAGTGCATTCGTAGCGTACGCATCTCGTTTAAAACGTACTACCATTAATCCCACCGGCGACACCAATCGCAGCATTATGGAGTTTCTCCTCCTGTCGACAGAGACGGGAGTTATACTCCGTGTGCTCAATATCCCGCAGGAAGATCGACCGCAAAAAATAGATAGAGGCCTTGGGTTGTGTGCGTGGTGCTCTTTTTCAGTCTCAGAGTCACTCCTAGTTGCCACCGTCGGAGGCAGAACCTCAAACGTCGATCGTACAGCTAAATATCAATATCCCGAGGTCTTTATCTGGGATCTTGCTGCGCCTTTGCGCTCTTCGTCTCCAATCTACGCCATTAGCCTTCCCGAGGACTGGTACGCATCACAGGAATCCTTTACCGCGCTCTCAGCGGACGGTAGATGGTTGGGTGTTCAGGTTGGCTGGGAAATGAGCGTTTGGGATCTTGAAACAAGGACTAACGTTGGGGTTTGGAGACTCTGCGGTGCCGATAGGTATATGGGGGAGGACATGTGGGATATTACCGAACGCGTCTCCAGCAGCAATTCTCTTTGGGTGAAGGTTAGCTTCAATCACATATATTAATGTTGTCGAAGCTAAAGGCTCGTAGTATAGGGATATTTATGAGTCTCCTCCACCAGACAGCAGCACTACGGCATCACCAACCCCGGAGAAGGAACAGTCGGAGCCATCGTCTCCAGCATCTTTTCATACCGCCGTCGCAGAACCAGCTGGAAAGGAGATACACCACGTTGCCTGCCTCACGAGCCGTATGCTGAGAAGGATCTTTAACCGGAATGACTTGGATATCGTAGCGGCCATGCCAGGAGACGAGCATAATGAATATCCAGATTCTATCTTCTCGGAATTGGAAGATGATGATAACTCCGAGGATAACGAGGTCCTAGATGATTTGCTTAGTGATATTAGTGTGGATTACGACGATGACGACTATGAGGATGACTATGAGAATGATGATGAAGACTTTGACACCGAGGATGAAGTGCCACTGTATAGTTTTGCAGTGGGCCTGGCGGACAACGAGTGGGAGGATACTGACGAGAGTGACTCCGATGATGATGATGTCAGCGGTGAGGTGGGGGTTGGTACTGACACCACTGGTGCACCTTGGGGAGACGTGTGGGGTGATATGGCTTCCGCTTCACAGTTGCCGCTGTGGGGTTCACCTCAACTGTCTGATGCTCCGTCAGTCTCGGGCGAGCATACTGCGGCGTCATCGGTGTGGGATGAACCTCAACCATCTGATGAGCATGCTGCGGCGTTGGCGTGGGATGAACCCCAACCATCTGATGCTCCGTCGGACCTAGGAGAGCATACTGCGGCACCTCAAGAGGAGGAGGAAACGATGTACTATGACTACAATTGTATAGTCGAATCGGAATATGACGAGGAAGATGATTATGATGATGATGATGGGTTCTATTAACACAAAGCCGGGGCGGAAAGGGATGACGTTAATATATCATGTTTCTTATCTGGGTTTTGTTGGGTTGGAATCAATCGTCTGGGCTTTTTCATATGTACTTGGAATTGGGTGACTCATATGAATTAATTTGGATCAGTGGTGTGGAGAGGGTTGATGAGTAGAAGGTCTTGTGAAAGTAAATATATGAGGGAATGAGTAATAGTTACTAGTGGAATTGACGTCACGGCCCCGCACTCGAAAAATGCTGCATCTGGGCGGACCTTGTACCGGCGGTGATCTCGTAGATGGCTTGGTCTCGTGTTTGTACTAAGGTTACAGTCTGGATCCTCCGCATCTCCGCCAGCAATAACTCATCTTCCCATATATTATCGTACACTAGTAACCAAATCCCCTTCAATACACAGCAAAAAAATAAACGTCTATCAACTCCCGATAAAACAAACCACGATCGAATGCAGCCCAGCAAACGCCTCCTAGTAATAAAATAATAACCCTAGAAAATACCCATATCCTGCTATGCTCTTCCAACCCTCTTCCCCTCTCCTTCAGTCTCCGTCTCCCCTTCCCCCTCCTCCTCAACCGCAGCCATCTCATAGCTCCCGCCGGTCCCAGAAATTGTATTCCCCCCATCTCCAAGCCCGAAGCTCATTGGCCGCAGCTCACGCCATTGACACGCCCACGTTCCTCCTGCCACCATCACGCCGGTAATCACAAACTGCAACGCCCACCACAGCAGGCTCCGCGGCACCTCATGCTCGTAAAGGCTCACCACGATGAGGTGCAGAAACGTTGTTGTCAGCGAAAAGTCCAGCACTAGCTTTGAGCGCGCGACGACCAGGAGGAGTGCGATGATCCTAGTTGTGGACGTTAGTACAGCCGATGAGGGAGGATGGTGGCGCACATCACGGCTCCACATAAAAGCCACACTATCCCCAGTGTCCACCCAACCGTCGTATCCCCCCGAACAGCGCGCCATGAGAATATTAGATCGAGGTTGAAAGGCTTGCCGGCGACCAGCGCGGTGAAAAGGATCAAGAGCGACGCCGTTAGGTAGTAGATACTCTGTAACAGCGCGATGTGAAGGAGCGTTCGTAAAGGCTGAAAAGGTTCGTGGTTTCCGCGGCGGAAGCGGCGGCGTGGTGGCTTTGCCATGGTTGGTGGGTGTTTTTGTAGTGGAGATGTAGATACGTTTGGTGATGTCGCTGAAGCTTAGGGGAGATACTTAACTAATGACTCTACTATGAATAACTATCCGCATTGGCGCGGATCGGAGATGTCTATGAAATAAAATGCTACTAGAAAGACGCGAGACAAACGACAGATGCATGGAGGCTCTATATCGAGAAAAACAAAAGATATAGGGGAAAGTTGATACATTTTGTTTCACGTTTCAGGAACTCATAAAGTCACGTGATTCTAGAGGTTCACAACGTCATCGATTTCCACGCAAAACTCAACTGCTCTTTACCTCAACTCCATCAATCCAAGAGCAACAGCACAAGATGGGTCTATTTAGCAGTTCTACCCCCGCAGCAACTGAGCCAACCCTCAAGATTGCGCCTAATCGGTCGCAACGCGCCGCCTGCTGGGAAACCCGCGATGCTTTCTTCACCTGTCTCGACGCCAACAACATCGTCGATTCAATCAAGGAGGCCAAGAAGGCGAAAGACGTCTGTGGCTCGCAGGAAGTGGCGTTCGAGAAGGAGTGTGTAGGGAGTTGGGTATGTTGACCAATAGCATAGGGTGCGATGGAGGCTAATACGTGATGCTCGCGCAGGTCGAATATTTCAAGAAGCGGCGGGTGATGGAATATAACCGTGAACAGATGCTAAAGGGGCTACAGACGGAGGGTGCGCGTAAGGTGGATATACCGAACCCGGTGGGACAGGCACAAACGACGACGAAGTGATGGAAGGAATAGTGGGTGGCATCGATACGGGGAGGAAGCACCAGCTGTATGATATGAAGGAAAAGTTGATTGTTCAATGTACAGTAGGGCCCTAGTTCTTGAGCTCTTCACAAATAAAGTCCCCTCCCCACTCCCGTATGGTGATGCACTGGGTATGATCGAACCGGATGCTGAGGTGGCTGCGGACTACTACATACCCGGTCCGGAGAAATACCTAAGTAGTTTACGGCTGGGATCGGAAAGCTAAGATATCCAGACACAACCGTGGAACCCTATGCTTACCAACCTGCAGATACAATAGACAGAATGAAATGACGACATGTTCAATGTGTACCACTGCTATCTGGCCAACTACTCGCCCACAAAGACTCAAGAAACCGACCTACAGTCCCGTCATCTACTCCTTGAGAGGAATCCGCAGTATCCCTTCAAAATTATGAGAACATAAATCTCTTGAGCTATACCTGCCCGAAATCCAATCTGATGAAACGCAAACTCATGAGCTTACATTATCTCAAACCTAGCTAATTGAAGTTAGTTGAAGCAGTTCCTTTAAAAATTCACTAGTTCAGTAATATTCGTGTCCGAATGTGACAACTAATTGAGAAAACAATTTAATTTGTATATGTGGGAAAAGAATAGTGATTCTAGACCCCCCCACATTGGCACAGCTCTTCTGCTGAAGATTTGTTGAGTATTACAGTAGGAAAGCTAGAGATTGCTATGTTCGAAGCTGAACGTATTAGATGATGGATAGTATCGTACCAGTAGTAGTTCCCACAACGGATCACTCGTAGCAAGACCAGAGCACTTGAACCAGCAAGATGCACATGAACTATCCCATTACTGTAGCAAGCAGTGAGGATGATACAGTATTCGCACTTATATAAATCCCAGAGATACTCATTCGGTCTGATAGGGCTTGTCCTACTTACCCATCCGCCCTAACATGTATCTCCAACACGTAGCTCCAGCGGGGCTCCTAAGTCCATGAGCTCCAAGTAACCGGGCGCTCAAAGGTCTAGAGGACTCGAAGTTCACAAATGTACTGCAGCAACCCCCTGCCGGGTTTGTCACCTGAGTAATCTTTTGGTAGACTCTAAACGCCCCAATGTCATCAAGAATCTTGCGAGACTCCTGTCAACCAGTCTCAAACGCAAGGATTTGAAACTTCACCAACGTACAAACGACCAAAGATCAAATGGCGGAAACTCTGGTCTCTAAAGACTTTCTTTAGGAAATTTGCATTGTTCGAGACAACCCGAAACTCAATACGCACACCTGCGATGAGTGCGTGCATGTTTGCGTAGACGTGGCTGAGCAATAAAACCCATCCACCCAATCTGCAGAGCTCCGCACATGGGAAGACCTCATCCGTGACTGCAGACGCCCTATCCGCGGGTGGATAAATCTGTGCAGGGGGTGTAAAATGCTTATGTTGAGACAAACACCCCCTAATACCTGACATTGTATCCTCATTGCCCGCTCTAGTGATTTTTTTGGTAGGTAACAGCGACGAGTTGCGACGCGTGAGATGCATTGACGGCGCCATTCTACCATCATTATCGATCGTGAATAGCCCCGTGCCCCACTCCGTCTACTTGTCAGGAACGCAAGCGCGTCTTTGCCGCCTGCACCACTCCCAATTGAGGTTTGGTAGCCGGGCTGTGCTGGCAGCATCGTCGCCCGGAGTCAACCCGCTACAGGCGTTCTGATAATGTGTCTTGATATTGTTGCACATCAGGATCAGTTGTAGCATCATAATATGTAATTGTTTATCGTTCAGCCAGCAGATACTATAACCAGACCATCAACCCACCACTGAGGGTGAAGTAGAGATAGTGGTTACAGCTTTCTGCCATGTATAGTGCGTCTAGATATGGGTGTTGAGAACCGATGACGGCCCGTTGGTTTTGCGGGTGATAGTCAAGGCTGACTGTCGCAATATGGCTGCGCAAATTGACTATCCGGAAACAATACATCTCAGGGAATGACGCGCATCGAGTGATGTACATACCTGCTTGCAAGTGTTCAACGCAATATCTCCACAATACTCTTCCCATTCATTCCCATCAGTATCCAGGGCCACCCGGCTGGTAGACAGGTTGTAATGAGGTGAAGTCTCGGGAATTGAAGCTTAGAATGAAGGCGGTTTGACCATGTCTAGACACTTTTGACTTTTCAGTCTACTTTTTTGACCACGCTAAACTGTCATAGTTTACGATAAGTAAGATAGACTCGGTACCTTACATGAATCACTGCACATATGTATTGAATAATGGCCAACAAGCGGAACCAAAATCCAAGTGAGTAGAGCTGATACGCTCAATCAGTTTGATGGTTGTCTTTATGTTCAAAAACTACAATAGAATTCTATATTATTTGATCCAATTTGTGTAAGGATGCGGCCTCTCATGACACCATCACAAAGGGCAGTTTGCAGTAAACTTTGTACCAGCATACTAATCTTATGAGCGGGCTCGAACTTGGTGATGTATGCGTCGAGTGATCATTGTGATGCAAACCGGCAGGCATTCATATTACCAGGACTTTCTCGGGAGTTCAAAACTTACTTAATTGGCGCATTGCTTTAAAGGTATCGATTGACCCATGACCATTGTATCGATATAGTCACTCGTGTTCGATGCCGTAGGCCATAATATCACCCCTTTACCCTGGCTACTTGGAGGAGTAAGTCCACAGATCACCTTTGGTGGTTGCTTACCGCGTCCTCCTCCATTCGTTGATGCTGCAAGTGCGGGTCCATTCGGGAACGATCGCTATTAGAGAACCTCCACATCACCTCTTTCCCCACCATCACTGGATGATTTACGCTTCTTGAGTCGGCGGACTTTCTTTTTCCGCTCCCTGTCGCATTACGAGCGAGCATCTTGTGCCCCGCACTTCCCGCATCATCGAATACTGGTTTTCAATATTTGGGTGGCGCCATGTTAAAACCCCAGGCATATGTATCAGGATAATCATATTTTTTGAGGAATATCTCCCGGATACGCTGGATTCGCCGATGGTCCCATGCCCCAATGAACCTCATGATACTCAAGGTGTACATGATGGGCGTTCCTACGAAGCTATCATTTTCTGCGTCACGTTTCATGATCCAGGTTGCCCACTGGCTGGCCTCGACCGCTGACTGGCATATCCTCGGAGATCTAAGATCACGGAAATTATCTCCCCTGTACACCGTTGTGAAGAAAGTCGGAGTCTGAAAACACACTGCCAGAACAAGAGCATCTAAAATACCCATGGATATGTACCCAGACTTGTTTCTCCGCAAGAACAGCACGAAACCAGCACCGAATTCAACGCAAACTCGGTTGGGAAGTTCGTCAGTATACACTGAACACGGATTTCCTAAACTGCTCTTTATACAACGGTACGTATTCGGTCGCTGGAATGTGGAAACTTAGGGGAACCAGCAATGATCATTGTACACTTATTTCTTATTGCATATCATTCCACATTTGGCTCACCGCTATTACTCTATCCTACTGCTACTGATCGCACTCTCTTGTGCTCCTAGAAGATTATTTCACTGCTCTCTGCACAGTTCAAACCCCCACTCGAGAGCGATCTGGAATGATTCCAAACGCAGCGAGTGTAAAATGAAACATGCAAGATGCCCTAAAGATAATGCCATACACACAGACAGAAGGTGCAACCGTACGCTGACGTACATAATTTGATGGTAATATTGCGCATAACCTGTTGATAATATTGCGCATGATGTGATGTCACAAATGGCAAGCATCACGCCATGAGACGCTCAGAAGTTTTGAGACTTGGGTTTCTTGAGACCCCGAGTCTACTCGGTCATTCTCTCTATACTAAACAGGATATTCCCCGTCCCCTCATCGATGGAGAAAACGGATCAGTCTCTGTGAGAGGGGGAATATAATTGGTAGAGCTGAGCTGTGTGCCTTAGTGCTTTGACTCATCATACTCTATCGCTGCGATTCAAAAGAGAAGGCCTATAATCTGCTAGAGGTATGTCCCGAGACTGGTCTTGAAAATTTCTACCTAGGAAATCTCGCCCTACGAGATTTTGAGAATAGAAGCTCGATATACCTCGTCTTTCACCCACCGCTAATCACATTTTGGGTCAACTCACATATCACATCACGAAAATCGGTTTGTTCAGGACTTCCATATATCATACTCAGAATTCGACATGAGTTAAGAGCACAGCATTTGACACTTGGTGGAGCGTTTGTCGTCATTACTCCCTATGACCTCCATTATGAGAGGAATTGTTCGTGATACCCCAGATTTATTTAAATGACATTAAGTTTTGATCCTTTGTTGTTCTGGTACTGGATGTAATGGGCCAAGTTCTGTTGTGGTTGCTAACCTGCCGAAGTAAAAGTGATAGATATCAAAATTCCTTGAAAACGGTAGAGGGGTAGCTTCAGCCAACAGGCAGATGCGGCGTGGGTGTCAAAGATAAGAATAGGCAAACATATCAATCCGAGCTAAGCAGTATCCAAGGATAATACGTCAAGCCAATCCTTCTTTGCCGTATCTTCTTCAGTTGCTGCTGTTTGCACGGCAAGTGTCTCCCAGTAGTAGGATGGGAGGACCGGTCAGTGACAGAAGTGACCGACGAGATGGCTAACGGCAAGAAAGGCTTCTTGCTGTGACAAGTGCAGGTCATATTTTATCTACCGCGCACCTTGACACTCCCAGTTCCTGGTTTTTTTGCACGTGAGCTTAAACTTAGCATTTATTTTTCGTTTCATGCTTGAATTGAAACTCTACTGTGAAGAAAGGTTTCAGAACAATGAAGATTATTCGAAACGTGGCGGTCAAACCCTCCAAAGGTTGTTAAGAATAATAGCTCCTAGACCAATTCAGACATAATAGTTCAAAGAGAAACTCGATTTTGAAACTCTACCACACGGGACCCAAATCCAGGATTCAGACCATAGGACCTTCTCCAGAGGTTCTTAAGCGGAGCTCGGCCTGGAGCAGACGGATACTCGTTCGGGTAAATATTGGGTCATCGACAATGGCACCCTGGGTGCGATGTTGTGGACTTGCAGAGACTTGTATGAAGATCTCGAAGTGGTCCGGCTGCCAGTTCTGAAGCGGATGTTGGCTAGCGGCCGTGGGCGGTGGCAGAAACGAAGCCAAAGGTCGTTTCAAAACAGTCACCCGGCTAGTGTCATTCTGTTAGCGGACCAATTACTCAACTAGAGTATCGCTAACCGGCATAGTGATGGTAGATACAAAAACTCAAAAGATGTTAACATAGAAGTAATGAAACAGACTAAGATAGCCTTCATTTTTTTCAATTTGATGCTATTGATCGGCCGTTAAAATCCGCGATGCGAAAACACGAAATAAACTGAAGATATCCTTCAAACAGAAAGCCCACACGCATCACCACCCCATCTCCTTCGCCATCGGTATCCAGCAGACTTAATCCTCGCTCAACATCAGCTTTGAGACAAACTTACCGCCGAAGCTGTTGCAATCCTCCCTGGAGTACTTAGCTGCAACCCGCGACAACAGATATTGTTCTAATTCCCCGTGAGTATCCATGATGCCCTCTCCTTACACGAAAGTAGAAAATACATACCGGATTTTGGAACCTCCTGGCTCATCATCTTCATATAATCCACGGCCTCCTTTTCGCTCCCCGCCATCTGGACAACCTGTTTCTGATCCCAGTCAAGTGTAAACGGCACATACCCTTTGGAGACGGTGCGGAAGTGATTAACCAGCACATCCGCAAGGTGTTCATTCTTCGCTATTAGCTCCGCGGGTGGCGTTCTGATGGGCCATATCCAGGCTCTTTGCGAGCCCCGCTGGGGATTCTGAAGCTCCTGATTAAACAAACCCCCGACTTGAGTAAGCATATACAAGCCGTTGGATGGTGGTACGTACCAATTCATTCACTCGTTGAGAGAGCATCGCGGCATCATTCTCCCAAGTGGAAAGACTCCAAGTGTCGCGTTCCATACTACTCAAGTAGATATAGATTGTCAAGAATACCCCGAACCAATCGTATGAGTTACGGTCGAGTATGCGGGTCTGGAGCTCAGTAAGAAGTTCCTTCTCGAGAATTGCAATCCGGCCCTCAAGGTAGAAATCCAGCTGCTGATTAATCAGCCTTGGTAAAGGCGTTACTCCATGCAGCTTTGAGGTTGGATCATTGATCGGATTCATGCCGAGGAAATTGTGACCACACATCCTCCATGCACTATTGAAGAAAAAATTTTGTCCCATCCAGATACGTAAGGCTTTCCGAACCAATGGGCTCTACGGAAAAAGTAAGCTCTTGTGGTGCCCAAAAGAGAAATGAGGGTTTCAGGGCTGCTATTTGCTACCAGATTCTTGTTGCTATAGCTGTAATCGTATGCAGACTTAATAGTTGCTACATGTATCTGGCTGCTTGGTCCATCGGCCTCCATCGGCATCCCTTCGTGAATAACGTACCGGAGATGCTCATCGATATATTCGTCGAGTATCTCAGCTGCTGGTTCTTCCTTCAGACCATAGAATGTAGACGGGAGCTGATTGAAGCCCGGCTTCCCGGTAACTCTCCACAAGATATGGTGCAACAAGGTTTCATCATAGGGTATGAAGCTGTGGACCTTGAGATCTAGGCTCGGTGCATATCCATTATGGACTGTAATAATGTACGTGGAGCTAGGAGGGATAAAATGTGATTGCTCTGAGTCCCAGCCGCGGATGTTATCGAGAAGAGCGGTTACTCTACCTCGATAAACGTCTAAGATCCACACACGTCAGCACTGGAGTGATTGAGAGTTCAGTAAGAAGCTTCGAATGGACAGCTCGTACCTCGATTAAACACGGCCTTTTCCGTGAACTGTGCAGGAACGCAGATACTCTTCCAAACTTTCAAAGAGCTGCACCGTTCGCAGGGTATTCCACCTCGGCACTGCGATCACGAGCTTGTATTAGAATCCTGTTCTGCCACTCTGCTCCTCATCGCTCTCTGCACACGGCTTACCTTTTCCTTGAAGAGCTTGCACCTCAGGCAAACTCCAACCTTTCGGTTGAACTTGATGGCCTGACGTTCAGTCTCGTCCATCGGTTTGCGGAATACTTTTTTCGACGGATTTATCTTCTTTTCCCTGTAGTATCTCGCTTCAGTCGTTCTTGTGCTTTCGTCAGAATTTTGTCCGCTTGTTGGAACCAATACATAACACCCTGGCTCATCAAGCTGACACGTTTCGAACTCGTCCCTTCGTGAGTTGGCACTTGCAGGACTGACAGTCGCCGGTCGCCTCAAGGGGGAGCTCGATGGGCCGGGAAGGCGCGGAGCAACGGGGTCCGCCAGTGGTGCTGTCTGAAAATCTGGACAGACATTGGTAGATATTAAAGTGTCACCAGAAGGTTCTTCGTATCGGGGAGCACAATGATCCTGCTGCCGCTCGGTATTTCTCTGAGAGGTTGGGGCAAGGGGATGCGGATCTACATCGCGATCACCTCTCGCGTTGGTGTTTCTGTGGTCGGGGGGGAGTGGGTATGGGTATGAACCGCGACGGGAGGGTGGTTCTGCGAGAGCCATGGATTCGCCTAAAGTCAGTTATTGCCTCCATTTCAAAAGAATTAACCAAAGTTTGACAATGATACCTCTATGAGCACAAAAGTTTGATGTGACTCCACGTAACGACCGGTTTGAATGTGGATGGTGGTTTAATGAACGAAATTCGGGAGACAATATCTGTCACCGGTCAGAACCCGTACGACTAAAACCCGGATATACCCACCTGCTTCGTTGGAATACTCGTCGAATCGACGGACGAATACTTCGAGTAGCCCTCGGAAGAAGCGTTATTGTAGGTCCCCGGTACAGGATTAGGAAACTGGTATTCTGAAGCAGAACTCCGCCGGTCTGTATGAAAGCAGATAGTCTCAGTACCACACAAACATGAAGATTGTTTACACAAGCAACGGAACGGCTTTTAAAGCCGGTGCTCAGGTAATCACCAATACTCAAAGTAGGGCTCGGAAGCATTACTGTAGCTACTTTACTTGTGGCTAGAAGAAAATGGCCCCGCGCGAAGAAACATAGAACTGGTAAAGAAAACATTGGAAAGATACCAGGATAATAAGTATGTTCCGCAAAAATCTGCGGCCGGTTCTGGCTCTGGCTTTGATCCAACCTGTACGTGTAGTGATGGTATCAGTATAGTTGCACAGGCGTTGAAGAATGCAAAGCTTGGGGAATATATCGACGGGTTTTACCATTGATTTCCGATGTTGCCATGATGATCCCCTGACCCATGCTGCTGTTGACCTCGGAGCGCCAGGTAGTACTCAGAGTTCGAATGCCGTCTGCTCAGTTGGATCATAGTTAATGAATCTTCTCCTCAGTTCTCGGACTATGTCGGCAGTTCCGATGCGAAGACTCACCGGTTCATGGTGTCTGACAAGCTTTGTCGCGGATAACCGATGAAAATGGTAGGGGCGGTATTATCAGGAGCGTCTGTCAGAACCCGTGTGGGTTCAGCTGAGTTGATTGTGTTCCCAGTGGAGACATATGTTGTTACTTTCTATTCAATACGTCAGTCTGCGGGGTTAAAAACCTATCTAGGAGTTTGGCTTGCCATTCTCGATATCTCCTCAGTACCTTCAACTAGCAGGGGCCAGTACTCAATGTGTGGGTGGGGTGAGACATGCCAACACCCCAGGATGTGTACATATTTATAATAACATGCAACTTCTCCGTCGATTCAGTGAAGATTTCAACAACCACAAAACTCATCAACAGCTGTACAGGCGCTGCTTTCATAGCCTACCAGCCAAGTGTTTGCGTGAACCCAAGATAACAAACATGCATTAAGAGCATCGTCATGTAATACAGTGAAATGACCCCGCCAACTTTCCCCAATGCACATGCAGCAAAGTGAAATTGTGTGCGTATCACTCGACAGAAGCAGTAACAGCTCGGTTCAGTCCAAATGAAGATCTTTCGACGGGATCAATCAACGATTTGGAACTCAAAATGATTTCCGCAGTTCCGGGCGTAAGTGATTGATACTTCTGATATCCGAAAGACATATTTAAATGATTTTGAGCAAAGCTCCAAATGCCCATTCGTCGACTGTTGAGGTTGCGCTCCACTACCCTTACATTAAACCCGACGGGTCAGCCCGAGATCCCACCAGAGATTCTTAGGTCAAATTGTAAGGGAGTGGGTAAGCAAGCTCCAGCTGAATCCACGTAGCTGCCGCATTAAACACCCGCTCGATAAATGCGTCATTTATAATCACTCGGATGGTGCTCCCGTTATTGGTATCCCGCTACCAGGCGAGACCAATTTGTGTTTCATAATCTCAAGTTACTGATGTTAGAAAATTATTGGATGCACACGAAGGAATGGTCCTGCCATGATATTGTCACGTGCTCATAGCCAAGCTTTCTCATTACTCTGAGTGATTCCTCATGAACAATGGTAAACGCCACAAGCAACACTTTGATTTCATACCAGACGAATGCAATAAAATCGAATTTTGGATGTTATGTGTTAAGAAAACTGTGATTTGGCTTGGTTGCAATTTAAGTGCGTGAAAAGGCGACCATGTTAAAGGTGATTTGGGGCGCCAAATAGTCCATATAAATCGTTACGCCGGAAAGGCTGTTTAGGTGAAGCTCTAGATCTAGTATAGAGTTGGTTATAACAAGTATAATTATGTTTGTTGATTTTTTGGGGGTAATTGTATTGTGATCTACTAAGTAGTGGCGAGTCAGCAGCACATCACTGGGAAGTGGGAAGAGCGAGTTTAGGTTTCAATCGCAATTATGTGGGGACAAAAGGACATGCGGGACTGGACAAGTCCCTCTGATTAGAATAGCTAGGCAAGCAAAGTTTTGGTCGCTTTCCAGTGCTAGGGGAATCAGGACCCCATAGTCTAGAAGTGTAATTCCGAGACTTCTTGCTTTACTTACCTGCCCACAGAATGGAAGCGGGGTACAGAAACCGAAAGACGTGTAGGTTCGGTGTGGGATGGGATGATTCACACATCAGCAGACCGATATGTACTCCAATTTCGACGCGCAGAAGCAGAACCTGCTCAGTCACTCCAACCGGCGAGACAAAACCGGTTAGATATCTCATAGTCCCGAGTGCAGGACAAATTGACAGCACTTGCTGATAAAGTGATACTGAGAGGGATTCGCATGTAGTCGAAATCGATATCTAGCGGGAATGCTCAGTCGTTAGTCCGGCTATCTCCGCATATTTTCACTCTGTTCTGCGTGTTTTTCACAATTGGTATTCCAATAGAACAGTGACAGTTGTCAATTGTCATAGGTTCAATTCAACTAGTGGCGGTTACGATGGTGGTGCAATCTCAATCTTGAAGACGGATCGTTCATTGCTCAATGTCCATCACGTTTGTGGCCAGTCGAAATATAACCCTAATGTTTCAGGTTTGAATGTTTCCTTCACGGTAATAGAGTTCTTAGATTGGTTTTTGAGCCACTTGATCCCGATAATGCTAGAGGAGTGACCGAAAGAACTCAAAATACCCATATCTCGAGATATATCGACTTCGAGTCGATCTCGAGACCACCTGCCCGTGTTGGTCAGACACAAGTTAATATTTGAGATGATGTAGCATGACCTCAAGGATTCTATATCCCGTTTGGAGCCTAGAGATAACACCGAATGATCTTGGGGTCAAGGTTCGAAATCGCATCAAGTCGGTGAGGGTAATAAGGAGATGCAAGTGAGCTAGTCCTTAAATGTGAGCGAGCTGGAAAGCTTTCGTACGATTTACAATGGGTATGACCCACTGATTTTCCTTCAATATCTTGCTAGTGATAATAGGTAAACGTCTCCATTTCCCTGGTCAGTGGCAATACATAACTATAGGCTGCCGCCACCAAATCTCACTCGACCAAAGAAACCATATGTCACAGCAACCTATACAGTTCCGATAACGAGACATGAAAATCCGGCTCATTTTGACTGATGCTCCACTTCCTCACAGTTCCCCAGAGATGTAATTTTTCTACTCGCTCCAACATAAGTAATCACAAGCAAGAATGCAGAATTCCCGCTTTCCATTAGATTGTCATCCCGGATTATTCGTAGGAGCGACTGGAACTTTGGATATCTTGGACGTCGACCCGTCAAATCGACATTGTGGTTTAAACCAAGAGTCAATTTGAAGCTAGTTATCGGCCGGTCGCCAAGTCGTTTGCCAACTGTGCCTAATAGAGTATCCTTCCGTGCGGCAGAAATTACTAAGTACATAATCATTATTGACATTCGTCTTGGCGTCAAGTATGCCAACTAGCTAGAGTGATCCCCGCATATCATTTATATACGTTATACGATATATATCTTCGAAATCTGATTTCAGCAATGCAAAACAGCAGTGCAAGTGTGGATATGCGCTCATTCTCGTTTCGTTTCTTGCGTGGCAGGATCCACTCTACGACTGTTATTCCTTTGCTCTGCTGTACCCTCGTCTTCTTGAAGGGGTTTGGATCTGATGTACTCGTTGGTTCTGCGATTAATCGACTCATTGAGCGCACGATATGCCGTCGTTACTATCAATCGCACGACCATTACGTATCTCTCGAAGAAATCGATGAAAAATTATGCAAACTTGACCCCATACAAACGGAGCTTTCTCTTATCCTTGGAACTGCAGGCTTTCTGAGTCCACTGGTTGGTGTGCTCACCCACTTGTTTCCTTCGAGTCACCCACGTTTGCCGAATCAAATTACCAAAATAAACACTGGTACCTGTTACGGCGGAAGCTAGAGCTAACACAATTGCGGTGCCTACCATCAGAACTTCTAGTAGCAATACCACTGGGGATCTATGCCGATAGATGGGGCCGGAAGTCTGTCTTGTATTGTAATATCCTCTCGGGATTGCTCTACTATGGATGGGTCGTTGTTGTCTGTATGCATATGGTTCAGTTTAGGTGCACTCGCGTCCCTGAATAGTGCTAAGTACCTGAAGGCTTTTTCGACAACACGTTTAAGCCTTTCGATGTAGTTGCTTGTGCTGTTTTCTACTTCATTGGTGGTGGTCCGAGTATTTTTACAGCCATGGTTCTGTCAATCGTTGCTGATGCTACTCCTGAAGGCTCAAGGTATTCCTTTCCCCCCAACTCAATAGGGAAAAATACTTACCTTTCCCATGTATTCAGAACAACAGTGTTTTACCATACTCAATGTGTTGTACAAGTAGTGCAAGTGCTTGCTCCCCTGATAGGGTCTATACTAGTTACTTTCGGGATTTGGATACCATTCTATCTAGGACTCTCCATCCAATTGGCACAATTCTTTGTCGTTCCACTGCTGCCATACACAGGTCTAGAAACTCCTAAGGAAGTTCTGACATCGGAAGAATCCAGTCTTCTCATCCCAGCTACTCCTCCAAATCAAAGGACACTCAATAATGGCCACGGTATTCATAGTCACAATAATTCTTCCATCCCACCACTATGTCCTTCACGCCGTGTTAGGATCATTGCATTGGCCACCTTCTTTGTGGCGACATTAGGCAGGTCAGTTGTAGGAATTCTTTTGCAATACGTTTCTTTGAGATACGACTGGACACTTGCCCAGGTAGGCGACTTGATGACTTCCTCTAGCTAAACTGACTTCTGGTAGGCTGGCTATCTATTGTCCCTAAAATCCTTCACAAGCATGCTCCTTTTTGTCGTCATACTACCAGGAGTCACGGTTTATTTCTCGAAACGACGTGGTATCCCAGTTCGAAACATAAACCTTCAGGTAGCTCGATCAAGCTTAGTTCTTCTGTCTGCAGGGTGCACCTTTGTGGGAATGTCTAAAAGCGCGAGGTTTTTGATACCTGGTTTGCATCCAATTCGCTGTCGTGATCGTTTGCCACTAATAATGAATAATGAATAGCTTTGATTGTTTTCTCTCTAGGTTCCGGCTTTGGAGCTGCTATGCAGTCATTGATCACATCATTATCCCAGCAAAATGGTATCGCAAAACTTTACTCTACCATTTCAGTAATTGAAACAATTGGATCGATGATTAGCCATCCCGTTTTGGCCGGAGCACTTGCAACCGGAATTCGCCTAGGAGGGAGGTCCCTGGGGTTGCCGTTCTTTGTATGTGCGGTATTACTACCTCTAACGCTTGGATTTGGTCAACAACTAAACTGTTTCTTGTCCTAGGCTTCGTACATGCTAGCAGCGATCCCGTTGTGGTGCATAAGCTTCATTAGCTCGAACGAAACGAGACATGTAGAATAATGGGTGTGTTGAGTAATGGATGAGCTGTGATTATTTTCTTTTATAGTATTCGTGATAGATGTAGTGGTGCTAAAAGCAGGAACTTCACCAGCACGTGGAAAAATTAACGTTTGGGGTGTGAATACATTTTTTGGTGTAACTTACTTAAAAATGCCTTCGAACCTGATTGGCTGTAAGCATTGGCCTTTTAGCTATACCCTGTACAGAATACTATTTGCTGTTCCCTTGTCATGGGGACATGGGCACTCTATTGTATCAAATCGATGGTTGGTTGAGAAAAGCCACGGTTCATCCGGTGTCCATCTAGATCTCTAATACACATGCATATGCACACCAGAGTAAGTTTTCGACCACCTCAATAAACATTCAGCGCCCCAACCATGCATGCCGCACAATATGGAGCTCAAATTTGCGTAACACAGTAAAAAATCAAGTGTCGATAGACCTCGCAAACGAACCCTCTTTTGTTTCTGACTCCAGTCTAGCCAATACCCGTTTATACAGTTTTGAAGAGAAACACCCCCCAGAATAGTTGGTTTCTGATGTCTGGTATAATCTGCGGTGGTTTAGATTAGATGTCTCATGCACATGAACACCTCTTGAAACGGGGTAAACCAGCAGCGCAAACATCAATATCCGGCTGCATATACATATATAGGAACATAATAAAACCGGAAAAATCATTTCCCAACCCAAATTACATAAACGAGTCATTTTTAGAAGATTGATATAGAGTAACTGACATATATATCCGTCTATATATCACATTAGTTCCCAATTGATCAATTGCAACCCCGACAAACCCAGCAAATCCGAGCATTCATTAACTCGGAGTCATCCATTCTCTCATTACAGCCGAACGTCCACGCCGTCTCGGTACCCTTAGCCTCCTCCCCGTCGATGGGAAACGTAATGCTGACTCTTCCAACTGTCCTCTCCACCTCCCTCATCCCATCAACCGTTACAACGGTACCAAAAACTGCCAGCCCTAGCAGTCCTGCAAGTCCCCGACTGGACACAAACTCGTAAAACTCGAGGACAAATTTGGCTGGGAACTCCGGTTCTTGAATCTTCTCGCCAGGCACAGCAAACCGAAACTCAGTCGGGTGTAGCTGGCCGTCAGAGAAAAATGCCCAGCAGCGAGGAACTATGCGGCCGCCAAAGATAGAAGGTGAAGAGGCACCAACTTTCCACGGGGTCGATACTCCGCGGTACTCGATGAGCTTTTCGTCCTGATCGAGGGAGAAGTGCCGGTGCAGCATTATAAGGCCAAAAGTGGAATGTACCGAGTATTTTCGGAAGAGCTCTCTGGACGCAGTGTATTGTCAGAATGATAAAAGAGAAGAGACTGCACGAGGCGAACCGGAGCTTGGACAAGTCCTCATTTTGCACTCTCTCTTTCGTCAATAGGCGGCGGGCATCTTCGAATAGTGGAAGTGAGTTGAATAGGTCTGGAGTATACTCGGACGGCAAGTAGGAAGCCATTGCAATATCAGTGGGGCAGGCTGGAAGAAACTGAGAAAGTTGTTAGCCGTGAGGGTGAGTGAGGGGCAGCTACAATGGTCTATATTCTTCATCCGCCAACACCCTGCATATGCAAGTCTTATATCCCTATGCCGTACTACTCCACTGGTCAGTTACTGTCGTGTGAAATAGGTATGTCCGATCTCCCGTGTCCTGGCGATATCGATCGATATTAGTGGGGTATAATACCTATGCCATTCGCATTACTTGATCCTACCCCCACAACAGCCGAGTTTACGACGATTAGTGCGAACTCTGCCAACCAACCATCGCCCCCAATGTCCCCAGAGGGTCCGGTGAAACAACTGGACCAGCAGGAGTGGCTTGGATCTGAGGACTGTTCCATACCTGTATTTGGAAGGGACCCAAAGATTTGGACAGTACGAACCGACAACCCAAGCCCCCTAGGTCAAACGGCAGAATTTCGATAGTCGGTAGGAAACAGAGACTCGGGGAATGGTTTGGGCGTCCAAAACGACAAGTTCCTGATGAATACTTGCCACTCATTTACTAATTATGTACAACGCAACTACTCAGTTATTTCACCTGCCTCATGACAGGCAGCCATACGTGGCTAGGAACGTGTCACTCATTGAGGGAGGTACTGCGTTCCAACCCATACGTTCCCGTGGCTTTGTATCCCGAAGACTTTGTGCATTTGAGTGGAGTAATGCAGGTATACTGGTTTTGAAGACGATATGAAATGGTTAACTTTAGTCAACTCATTACGACACCATTTTGATAAATTGACCCATCTTCGTGGTAAATTAGCGTGAAATAAAGGAAATGAATAGCATGATGTGATCCGCCATTACAACAACCACATTTTTGCCCTGGAGAAGCTTCCCTATAGACCTGGAGATCTTAATTCCTATCCCAAGTATATAGTTGTGGCTGATATTTGGAACAAAAAATACAGCCCGCGGGAGCTCTGGGTGTATCCACATTGGTTGTGGAATGCCTGTCTCGTATCAAAACTTTAGTGGTCCGGCTCGTTCGCCGTTCCATCATCTCAGTGATGCGAGCGACTCAACGAGAGGCTGTGGACGAGACAAGTGGAATGCTCCCGTTCAAGTAGGGTGTCACAACATTCCTGTACCACTCTAACTGCCGCGTATACAGGCGGCTAATATCCAGATCGATCTACTTAATTTCGGAAATTTGAAGCTTCCGAGAGGACGACATTCTGGTGTTTGTAAATCACTAGTTATCACTCGTTCCAAAGATGCTTACTGCTGATTTCCACTGAGTTTTTAATTAATATACAACATTTTGTTACACTTTCTTAAGGTCAGTAGGCGGTATCAATGAATAATATGCTTCTATACCTTGAGTTCAGGTAAGGTAATTCGAGAATGATCGATCGATCTTTCGAGCATATAAAGCCAAAATTGCAGCTTCTAATGATTATGTTAAAACTTAATATTAGGTTTAACGAACAAAAATCAGAGTGACAGTGAAAATAAGGAAAGGTGGAGGAAATGACGGCAGTAGTGAAGAGTGACTGAGTTCGGCCTGAAAGCAAGCCGACTACAGGTTTGACAGTAGTTCGTCTAGCGGTACTGGGACCGAAACGATAGTGCATAATCCGGATTCGACCTAGGATGGCATTATGGCCCGACTTGTCGATGCTCAATCACTACTAACCAACTGTGACTCGCAGATGGTTTGTTCTTTAACTTGTTACAGTAAACGCTGAAGTTTCATATTCTGGCCGCCGATCGAAAAGGTAATTCCAGGTCCCAAGATACAATTGGCCCAATTATGATTCTTGTTCACCTGACTTGATCCCAAAATGGATCCGCTTTTGAAAGGAATGAGTGGTACAATGCAGTCGCTTCAGGTTAGGGTTGCATATATCAATAGTTCTGGAGCTATTACTACGTCGTCTGGACTCGGGAAGCTGCCTGGTCCGTCGACAAATAAAATTGGTGTCTGTCAAACTAGACGCCACATCGCGGTGCCCCGCCCCGCCGAAATTTTTGCAGGATAATTACTTACATCTAGAAACTATGTGAAAAGCTCACAGGAAGAGGAAGATACTAATCATGGCATTGATGCAGCTTCCTAGCTCCGAAGGGGAGATGATATCTGAGTAACATACGGGCCTTGTGGGCCTCCTGATATCGCAGACCCAAAACGTATAGGTTCACTGGATGCACTGAGCGATAGAGTATCCTCACATGGCGTATCTAAAGATTCAACCAAGAACATGATGTCATTGAAATTAGACGCACCATAGGGCCAATCGTGGGTTATCTTCACTGGAAACGCCTGAAGTGAAACCCCTACCTGCGGGAAGCCGACCACCGTCTACATACACAATGGGACCCTCTCGCACAATTCCTGGGACAGGCTTCGACTATCCGAGGTGTTCTCGGGGCCCTCGGGCAGCGCTTAAAGTTACATCAAGAAATGAACCAAACCTGCCTGTAATTGGCGACATTCGTACGCATACTTCATTATCAGTCAGCATAATATACTAAATAAAGATCTCAAAAGACAGCTTACAGAAGGTGCAGGCACCACCTATACGCGCGGCCCCGCTCTTTTTCGTCACGATAGTTGTACATTCGCCCATTCTCTCATATATCCGCTCTAATGCAATTCCGTTTATTCCTAACTGTTTTATTTAGTATAAAAAACAAGGTTCTGCCAGAGCTGCGTTGCGCTAATTTACTCATTGGATATCACTCAGTGAATCTTGTGAGTATCTGTTGAATGTAGGGGACGCGGCGAGCGGATGGTAGATGGTATAGTAGTGATTGTGATGTCTAGTGATGTATCTGGGAATAGGAGGAGCACCGACTATCTGCAGACTATATACTAGTAGCACCGGATCCTTATATAAGCAACAGTATCGCGATTAAGAGAATTTAGGGATATCATGTCCCGTCTTCCTTTACATCGCGCTAGCCCCAGACTCATTGAAGTCTCTGGATATCATGTCTCGTGCCAGCCAATACTCGTAGGGATATAATACTAGAAAATGCAACCTTCAAGACATGGCCTGATTTTAAACTCAGACGAGTAATGGCTGAACTTTTTCCTACTTTTTCAAGGTGAGTCCCATAACTTGCACCCGGTACCAAATCACTGCTATTGGTATTCACACACGAGACAACTCTGTTCTTGGGACTGGCAAGACCTATGTTAGTATAGAAAACAAGTTAATCATTATGATTAATCATGATTTTCTCGAATATAAGACCTAACAAAGAAGTTAGAATAATCTTGCTAAAATAGTTAACGCCGTTTCTAATTAATCCTGGAGGTTTTAGTTGCTGTAGTTATCATTTATTTGAAACTAATAACAGCTTCGTCACTAGAAGTCCGCGCACAACGTTGTCAATTAATCAACATCTATTAACACTGAATTGACATTTGGATTTGAAGGGGTCTCTCGCTGCCGCTTTTATTTTAAGGTCTTATACTTGAGCAAATGGGACAATGATCAAAGCTATATGATCACGTGATCACTCACACACAGACTTTGGTTGAGAAGCTTTCGTTCCACTTCTTATGTGGGTAACATATTATTATATATTATATCATTACTCCGGTGTTAGTATTTAAGGATTACTTCGGAAGCATTAGTTCGATGTTGTACTGGAGGCACAACGCTGTGTTGGACATGAGTATATACCGGTGATAATTAACGGGTGACAGGCCGTAGAAAAAGATCCAGGAATGGGGCTTAAAAGGAGAAATATGCATCTTAAACTTTCCGTGTTAATTATAACTGTACTTATCTATGATGCCAATGCTCTATGCGCAGCGACAATTCCCAACAAGAAATACCAAGCTTGGATACAGTATGTGGGCGTCTACAACGATTACTGCGTATGAAGAATTGAAACTCGAGGGTCGTATCAATATTCGCAACAGGACTGGCCGAACTGTAGGCAGCAGAGCAGGCCAAATCAAACTGTGATTTAGGCCGGAGGCTTTACTGAGTAAATAACCACTAATAAATAAACAGAAAATGTACAGCTGTGCTGTGCCACCTCCCCCCCCCGGGGGGGCACTAGCCAGCCATTCACTGCTAGATTATCCTGTGGTGGAACCCCATCTTCTAACTATTTCCCCGAGTCCATGCGCCTGTTGCGGTCTTCGGTCCCCACTCCATCATAGATATCAATAACTATGTGGCTTCACCAGCTGCAGTCGCTCATAGATCCTATTGGCTCCAGTCTCCTAAACCGGCAGATGCAGGTGTAAGCCTTCACCAAGCCCGGCCCCTAGTGTATGGTTTGGGATGGGCTGGACTACTCGGCGTATTGCGAATGTTGGACGTTCGTTTTCCCAGAGACATTAGGGAGGTCATTTTGGCAGACCTTTTGCAAAAAATCCGCGCAAACTTGAATTTAACTTTGATAGAATCACAAAAAATCCGCAATAGCAGCTCTAGAGCAGCTTCTGTAGCCCATTGGTTCACTTTGGCACCACGCTAAAAATTGTCCAAAAGGACTATCAAAGGACCTGATGCGCCTAATCATGGACAGAAGCATAGGAAATGGACAAAATGCAAGATCATACCTGTTGCAACTGTAACAACAATGCTTATAGTCACTCGGTAGTAGAAGTACCAAGATACACAATGGAACAAGGCACACTTATCAATAGATCGTTGTAACTGTTATCGGCCGCTTTATATAGAAAATTAAATGACAGTACCAGTATGATAAATATCGTCGACCCCACGGCGTTTCGGCAGTGGGATGGGTTCCGTAGCCACTCTCTGGCCGTGCCGGTGGGTTGCAGGATACTGAGCCCTGGTTTAAGAGTCGGGGCCATAGTGTATTGCTCGAGCTCATTCGGATCCTCAATATTGAAGCCACCAAGACACGACTAGAGTCAAAAACAATCTTATAATGTACTACTTAAGTAGCTATCTGCCTGAATATACCGCTTCATTCGATCTCTGTAGTCATAATGGGTACGCCTCAGCTGCATGCCAACAGCGTAGTAAGAATCATAAGTTAAAAGTCAAAACGAGACGTATACGCGTAGGTGGGAACATTGATACAGTTCACACTCATCAGCCCACAGTTTCTTCCAACAGCAGCTGCAAGGCTAATCAGAAGGACTATCGCTTTGCTCTTACCTACAGGCCTGTCTATAAGCCATCATAATGGTGCTAGGATCAGGGATTTAGTGGTTTGTATCAGTTGGTGAATTTCCGAGTGATACTGCATGATACTTACTATTATAAGTTTCACGACAATGTTGGGTGGGACACTCTAGACTTTGGCCTGGGCGTAGATTCACATGAAAAATGCAGAGGCGTTCCGCGAATCATCTTGTTTGAGCCGCTACAGCCGGTCAAAGAAGCAAATACCAATAAGTCTACCTACACAGCAGAGAGATCGTCAAATATTCCCGAACACAAGATGACGATGTTCCAGATTTAAGATACCACGCTCACTCTGAGCGGCCGAGAAGCGGCAAAGACTAATCTCAAACAGTTACAAGGTTTGCCCTATTTTTCTCATGCGTGAAGACCGACAAGGTTGGTCCGCAACTTACTGCCTCGCTTCCGTCCCGCTGTTTGAATTGCACACATGAACTTCATTCAGCTGGCCTCGGTTGTAGTGCAATTGGCAATCTCTAACTAAATCTGACGGGTACGATTTGCATTGAGTTCATTTTGGCCAGATGGACATCCGTCCGGAAGACCGTCCATGGTTACTCTACTCTCATGTCTTCCTACCACGCCTGGCAGGTTGCAAAAGTGTCTACAAATTAGACATATAATTCTGAGCACAGCACGGCCAAGAGGGAGTATACCCAGCAGGTATTCTACTTGTCAGAGTGATGCAGTATGATCGACTTTAGTTTCCGGAACCGATCTTCTGCCGAAAAGTCTGGAATGTAGTTCGTTGACATCCTTTACGGCTTCTGTTGCGGTGAAAAACCTGCCGTTCCTCAGTTATATGTACACGAACCTCTTTAAACGTGTACATTCAGTTAACTGCAAGCTACATATGTACTCTAGCAGTTTATACCGCCGCTACAAACGTGTCACATTGCCCCCTGGCAGATACTCCCACATGCCAGCAACCATGATGCCGCATCTTGGTCACGGACAAGGCCAAGTGGATTTCATGCAGTGTCACTCGAGCTACGATTATGCATGCGTACTGTCTCCAGCCCAATCAATACTCTCAACTCGATCCCCAACCTCAGCCACGACTTAAAATCGGTTACGCATCTCTCTAGTTCATTATGCACTAGCAACCGCCGTTGTCAAGGAATTTGCCGCTCCGATCTCCGTGCGAGTATATCAGCAAGTAATCGGGCATGTAACGACTCGGTACTGTGAATAAACAGCATGTGCACTTTTGAAGTTCCTCTCTGTAGAGTAGGAAACATCCATGGTAGCTTATGCTGTTCCTCAGACGCAGTAGTGAAAGGATCGAACGCCCCATTTCTGTCATTGAACCATTCAGAAGTGACAACGCCACAACCAGTTTTGGTAAATGAGATCTGGGTATTGATGGAAATGGTAAGGACATGTGCGTTGACTTCTCCTAGGAACTTCGGTTGAAGCGTGGCATTGCATATATATAGCGCGGTGAGAATCTCCGGGGTGATAATTTGGACCGGAACAAACTTCCGTCGAGTCATTTGATGTGTTACAAGCGTCTATACTCTAGAATAATCTCTTCAAGCCCAGTGCCGAGCATACTTATGTACATATTAAGTCTCCGGTGCTGGGGTTTGGTGTATAAACAGCATAAGCCACCGCCATATATTTTCGGCTAGTAATGTACTTCAAAAGTGCACATGCTGTTTATACTCCAAACATCAGCCCCGAGTATACTCCAATAGAAGCGCCGTACAATCAGACAAAAACAAATGAGTAGAGCTTTAGGTCCCGAAAGTCCTTGACTCGTGGCTAACGCGTTCTGTAAGGATCTTCCTCGACTGAGGAACCACATAGTGTCCTACGCCCGACATCCCCGCGCAGCTATCCGAGTGCCCGGCGCGTTCCCTCGCCTCTAGCATCCCTCACCACCAGTCCTCCACCTTTCCTCCCATTTTCCACAGTCAAACATCTTCTTCCCAAGCTTCGTATTGACGTCGTTGTGCGCCTCACACAGCCATTTCCCAAACGTCTTCCGTCCCTGTACCACATTATCCACATTATTTTCTGGACTGGACATCCACTGCTGGAAGTCTTCTGCGCAAGACCAACAGGGGTATATCTTTGCAAATATCGTCATAAAAGTCTTCATCTCATTCTGCTGTGTCGGGGTTGCTTTAGAAGGATATGAAGCGGCGATAGTGTGTAATAACGTCCAGCCGGCGCGTCCAAGCTGCTCTACGTCGGGCGGACATTTGGAAGGTGCATTCTTAGGAACAGTAGACGCTGTAATACCAGTAGTTGCACCGAAAAAGTCGCGGAACGAATTGCATGAGCGACATCTGTGGGGAGTTAGTGAAGGCTTGTGGTAAACCCAGAAGTGGAGGATGTACGGTTTACCGTCCGGACCGAGAATCACACCTTTCTTGGTGGGTGGCAATTTTTGTGAGGATGTTACGTGTTGTTTGGACGGCTGAGTTAAATTTTCCTCATCCTGAGGTGGGAGCACTTCTGTCATGTTGCGATCAATCTCCGGTGGTAGCAGTTGGTATTATGGTTGAGTTGTCATTCTACGACTTTGAGGTCATTAGGTTTCAAAGTTTTGAATGAACCTCTCGTGTCATGCGGCTTAGCTAGCCTCAATTGGTTAGTCAAATTACTATAGCGCCTCCGCCGTATCAATCTCATCTTATCTATATAGTACAATACAGTAACACACCGACACCAGAACATGCATACCTCAACATTTTCAGGTGGCGTTAAGGAGCTCGAAGAGGCACCACGAGGGCAGATAAGTATGGTATCAGCCCTTGGTATCCACGGCAAGCTCCACTATCAAAACGAAGCTAGTATCAACGATTAGTGGATGTTGTCATCCGGCCCCCCACTAAGCTACGTAACTACCTCTAATGTGGGTATAGGCTTCTGTTTTACGAAATAGCTTCTTAAGGAGACATCGAGTATGACGGCATTTATGCTGGGGGGTGGGTTTCCTAGGACAGAACTAAGCTGTGGGAGAAACTAGGATTTTGAAGCCTGGATATCCATACCTCATATCCCGTTGTTTATGACTGAACGGTAGCCTTTGTCCACGAAATAGGGTATAGTGGGTGCAAAACTTTGCTTAAATAGCCCAGCTAAGTAGTGCAGTGTAGCGTTGAGACGTCGATGTCCGGCTCTCTAAAAGTTTCAGTGTAATTATTTTAGGTTAACAACCTGTTATTGTAAGAGCTAGTTCGAGCCTTAACGACCAAAAATGGCTCTATTACTACTTCACGAAGCCGCCCTACCAACTGGGCACTGTGTTATGTGAAATCTCGAGCTTAATTTCTTGACTCAATATTTTCTAGTAGTGACCGTCGGTTTGTTTCCGTGGTTTGTGTCAGTGCTTCGTATGTGCATATATCTAATATCTAGATCATAACATGAATATCCTCATTATTTATAACTTGATGTATATATTACTCATTAGTAGCTAAATAATCTGTCTCTTTACCAACAAGCGGAGCCACACCTCTCAATTGTACCGAGTTTCCGGACCTCGGGTCAAAGAAGCTGTCCAGCTCAATGGATTTATCCACCGTGGTGATTACTCTTCTGCCATCAGGTCTGCAGACCCTACCTACTCAATATGGGGTCGATCGATAGTACGCGTATGCGTTCAAGACTGAGATATGATACGGTTTCGTGATTTGGAATGTAGAACGGGCCTAGCAATGAATACTTTGATGGTCATCTCAGGCTCTCGAGGCACCCAACCTATTATGACTAGATAAATAAGACGCAAAAATTTCCTGTATATGGAGCATTTGTCAACTGTTGACTACACTTAAACTGCTTTCCCACGCTCAACCCGATGCTGCGGTCAAAATCTCAAGCGAAGATATCACTCATATTACCTTCCTCGCATGATATCGCTAATCCATCAACAAGGGGCTGGCGGGTGAGATCCAAATTCTTTGGATTGTGTTCTATCTATCTTATTTGTTCCTCTGATTTGCCGATTCTGGATCAAGCAGCGTCGAACCTTACCGTTCTCCAATATTTGTCATGCTGCACGAGATATTCAAAATCCATCCTGTGCAGCGAGAAGTCGTTAAATAATACTCAAGTAAGCTGGGCATATACGGAGTCCGTTGCATAGCGGCATGGCATTGTGGGGTTGCGGTGGACGGTTGAGTGGCACAGACATAGTTATATGTACAAACGGGCAGATTCTAAACAGCGAAGACCTCGACGAGACAACCTTCGCCGAAGAGTTATTTATGTCGGGACAGGGCCCTGCCTGTCACCTCCTACGTACTATACACCAGCAAAACCAGATCTTCGGGTAGCGTACCATCGAAGGCTCGTGAACGTGGGAGGTTTCTGGTGTAAATGAGCTGCTACTGAGGGGGCAGAATACGAGGTCACCTTCCATGATTGTCAATGCCCCGGCCAAATGAGCGTTATCGTGACCATATGTATACCCACTCCACATGTTTCCGGGAGGACAAGAGTACCTGTCATGCTACACATACCTTACGCATCTACCTTCCCCGCGCGGTTCAAACAACTAAAACCAGAATACCGGTACCAAGAATGAAGCACACCAGCAGAAAAAGACAACAATTTATATTGTAGTTCTAACTAAGGAGACCATGATTGTGACAGTTTTGTTGTTGTTATTGTTGTTGCGGCTCAGATGAAACGTACCGAGGAAACCATACGGAGCAAAAGCGGACATAGCACACGGGATTCCCAGCGGCTGTGAGTGAGACCTCAAATGGAAGGACGTCGGATTACATGAATAGTGTTTCATTGTGGTTATGGTGGGTGCAGCAACTGTGTATACTTTTGCAAGTCATTAGGTTAAATACGGTCTACCATACATACAGGCTATGAAAGATCCCCGGGATAACGAGTTCATTCGTGGTTGAATAGGCAGAGGTATGCTGTACTAAGAGGAATGTAGGAACGACTGGTCAGTTTTGCAACTGTAATGCACGCTGTTTCACACTATGGATTCACAGCCTCAACCTCAAGTCTCTCGGGCCGTACAGTACCGACCTAACCATTCAGACACTCAACTGTGCGGGACGGGACGGTAGACTAGAGCTATGCACTCGCTACTTCGGCTAGGTCACTTGCCTTGTTACCGATATAATATAATTGTGTTAATCATATTAGGCCGTGCCTTGGATTCCAATTACGATGACGAAAATTGTCGAATCAGTTCAGTTGAATTGAATGTTAGGGATTCGAGGCATGAGTGGATGGAGTGTAAATCCGCGTCGTGGGTTGGCAATGATAAGCATATCGAGACATCTCGGACCCTGAATATTTACTCATGGCCTCACGGCCTCAGTAGTTGATCTTAGTTTTTTATGGGCTTTCATGCTTATGTAGTTGCCGTACGGGTGGCTGGTGGCCAATTGCACTACTGCAGCATGTCGCTTGCTTTTGCTTCACCACCAACGAGGGGTACGTAAGAGGTAAGTACATGTAGTCTACTTGTAGATAGAGAACAGTATATCGGTATATCGCCGGTTTATACCTTGAGCAATTGCCGGGTATACGCGTGTGGTCATCTACCCACAGAATGGATGATCTTTCATGACAGCGACTGGGAAAGTCCTGAATCTCGTCGGATTGCACCGTTGGTATTGTGGTCAAACACTTCTCCGGTACGCTTGAGTAATATTCCGCATCCAAGCTACTGGTAAATGAGATTTAAGGTACCAAAGATCCAGGCAATCAACGGCAAGTCACGCGATCAACAACCCCACATCCGTTGGAGTATATTGCAGTTTGTGACTTGCGCGATACTTACCTAGATAGAGTACCTGACAGGATGAGCGTTGTGCAATGTGCACCAGACAAGAGATTGCCGAGAACGATGTGCTCAATGTTGTTCGTTTGTTTTTTTCGTCGCCCGCCAGCCCAACCCCACAGAACATTGCGCTCTGCAAGGAGAACGAATAGGACGAACTCTGGTCCGTGCATCTTGGCCGCGCTGCCGCCAGCAAGAAAATGCGGGGGAAACCGCCTACCTCTCAGACGCAACGTCGCAGAATATCGCTCAAACTCCATCCCACGTCTCGTAAACGGACTTGAACGTCTGCAGGCTATCCATCTTTCTCCCCACGTCTGTACCAAGTTTCGCGTTCTGGTTGAGTTTGAAACTTTGTAACTGCGGATGCGGGTAGAAATCTCTGAGGTGTTGAGTTGGACGAACCACCGTCAGTTACCGACTCGGCTAGACGCTTGGCTGCTGCGCGCAACCACCCTGGTCCTTGCACACCGACGAAAATAATACGTGCGTGAGAGATCAAAATGTGATATTTGAGTAGATAGATGGAAAGATTTGGAAAAGCAGGGAATGGAAGTAAGCTCCAGAAGAGAATTCTTACGGGCTAACCAATATGATGGAGTTTGATACATATTATGCAAGCTTCTGTTTCTGGAGTTGGTCATAAGTACCCCGGCCTAAATGAGCTCAAAGCGCGGTTGCAGATTACCTCAAGTTCAATGATATCAACAGGGCTGTGATGATGAGCACGACAGCTGAAGTTAAAGAAACAGCTCGCGGGGATACTTGCTTTTTACCCCACAAGTTAAACATGGTTCGCAACCAAACGTTTGCGGCCCGAGGAGAGACGGCCGATCTCTGAATCCTGTGGGGGAATGGCCGAGGACACAAAGAAAATGCTTCTAACACAACCCCAATAGTCTGACACCAGAAATGTTTTGGTCATTGGCGATCCTGAGGATTCAATGGCGTCCTTCCTTATCCGCCCTCCTCCTCCGCAGACGTAGTTGTGATAGGTAGCCGGTAGATACTAAGTACTGAAGTGGTAGTGCGTTTGGCACAGTACAGAACGCTGGCTTGAAATTGAGATGCCCGTCCGTCCCCCCATCAACTTCTTTGGACGTCAAAGTTTAAATTTCGTTCGTCAATACACTGCACCCTTGCTTGCGTTGGATTTGGAACCCGGGACCAATCTTTATTTTTCGGCACGGCCACTCGCTTACAAGGCATTGGCGGTACCCGGTCGTTCAGTTGACGAATGACAAGTGAGAA